>Ga0256828_1001264_pt1 | contig 15923 bp, 13 predicted proteins | sample CV88metaG_FD_185993 | JGI IMG/M metagenome (GOLD analysis project Ga0256828, IMG submission 185993) | Hydrothermal vent microbial communities from East Pacific Rise, Pacific Ocean - CV88 | ecosystem: Environmental > Aquatic > Marine > Hydrothermal vents | place: Pacific Ocean: East Pacific Rise...
TTTCTATTGCTTTAATGAGACTAGGAAGACCATCACCCACTTTTCCAGCACCCATACGAACGATAACATTTAAGCGACCAGCTTCATTCTCAGGGTTAAGTGTTTGACAAAGTTTTACTAAATCTTGTGGATCCATAGATGGTCCAGCTTTCACACCAATAGGATTTTTCACACCTTTTAAGAACTCTACATGAGCACCATCAAGTTGACGTGTTCTATCACCAATCCATAACATATGAGCTGATGTATCATACCAATCACCTGTGATAGAATCTTGTCTTGTAAATGCTTCTTCGTAAGGGAGTAAAAGAGCTTCATGAGAAGTATAAAAATCTGTTTCACGAAGTGTTCTGTACGTCTTAGATGTTACACCACAAGCTTCCATAAATTTTAAAGATTTTTCTATCTCCTCTGCGAGTTCTTCATACTTTTTACTTACTTCTCCCTGATGTGCAAAATCAAGTGTCCACTTATGAACTTGATGAAGATCTGCTAAACCACCAGATGCAAATGCACGGAGTAAGTTTTGTGTAGCAGATGCTTGATTATAAGCTCTAATCATACGCTCAGGATCTGGAGTACGAGCTTCAGGTGTGAACTCACTCCCATTGATAATATCCCCACGATAAGAATCAAGTGTTACACCATCAAATGTTTCTGTATTGCTTGAACGAGGCTTAGCAAACTGCCCTGCCATACGCCCTACTTTTACTACTGGTAAACCACCAGCATATGTCATTACAACTGCCATTTGCATCATAGCTTTAAAACTATCTCTAATGTTGTCAGCATGAAATTCACTAAAACTCTCAGCACAATCTCCACCTTGAAGTAAAAAAGCTTTTCCATTTGCTACATTTGCAAGCTGTGATTTAAGTGAACGTGCTTCCCCTGCAAATACAAGTGGTGGATAATTTTTAAGCTCTGATAAAACTTTATCTAGTGCTACTTTATCTGGATAAGTTGGTTGTTGTAAAATTGGTTTTTCTCTCCAACTTGATGGACTCCAAGTACTCATGATAAGACCTTATATATTATAATTTTTTGCAAGTTTACCCAAAAAATCCTAAATTAGATATGATACAAAGTTTTATTTATGCTTATATCAGTATAATAACGAAATATTTTACCTTGGGAACTCCTATGAAAAAAGATGAACTAATCTCTCTTATCGACAAGATGCATAAAGAACTCATTGCTAGTATACTAGGGGAAAAACATGCAACTCAAGAGCAGGTTTACAACTACCTCATAGAATCAGCACAGATCATTAAAAATATTGATGAATCTGATGATGAAGTAAGCCATACTGGTTTTGCAGAATCACTCTTTCACAATGCTTATAAAGATATCGCAAAACAGAGTTTAGAATCTTATGCAAGCACCAATGCAAATATTGAAAAACTTGTAAGTATGCATGAAGAAACCTTTCATCAATGTTCAGAAGATCAGATTAATTTACCAGCACTTACTGAAAAATTTGATGAGATTCAGCAACATATGACAGATGAAGTAAGAAAAGCAAACGATGTTATATCATTACTTACAAGTAAAGTAAAAAATTTAGAGGAGAAATCTAATCTAGATTCACTAACTCGTGTATTTAACAGACATGCACTAACAAACTATCTTAACAAAATTTGTTCAAATAGTGATATCCCTTATAATTTTCATCTTCTTATCCTTGATATAGATGATTTTAAACATATAAATGACACCTATGGACATATTGCAGGAGATAAAGTACTCATCTTTTTAGCAAATACCATTAAAAAAACACTGCGTGATGGAGATAAAATATTTCGGTATGGAGGGGAAGAGTTTATCATTATTCTCAATCGTATTGACGATACACAGTGTGTAAAAGTTACCAATAGACTTCTAAGTCTTATTAGACAGAACAAACTTATATACAAGGGTAAAAACATCAATATAACTATGAGTGTTGGTGCAACAAAATATAGAAAAGGTGATACACACGATTCACTTATTTCAAGAGCTGATCAAGCCCTCTATAAAGCCAAAGCAAATGGCAAAAATCAAATGGTTTCGGAAGTATAAATGGATATAAATTATTTTGACATTGTAGCAGCATCTATCATTCTGCTACTTGGACTAAAAGGGATTTTAAACGGCTTCTTTAAAGAAGTTTTTGGATTAGTAGGGATTATTGGTGGTTTATTTATTGCCTCTCGCCTTGGAGACACAGTTGGGACGTATATCAATGATCTCATCTTTCATTTTCAAAGTCCCTCTGCTGTGTCATTTGCAGGTTTCATTACAACTTTAGCTGTTTTTTGGCTTATTATGGTTGCACTGGGTACCCTATTTAAGAAACTTAGTATCTTGAGTGGTCTTGGGATTTACGATAAAATTTTAGGCTTTGTATTTGGAGCAAGTAAGTTTTTTCTTATTGCAGCTGTAATTGCACATGCTGCATATAATATTAAAGCAGTAAGATCAACTCTTGATTCTGCTCTTCAAGAGAGTGTACTTTTTCCTATTATGGTTAAAGCAGGCGGGTTTATTATGAAGATAGATCCTGTACAAATTAGTGATGATATTAATGAAACTATAGACAAAGGAACTCAAATGGTTAATGATAAGACCCAAGAGATTCTTGATGAAAATGTAAAAGATACCATTGAAACAGTTAAAAAACAACTCAAGGAGAGTAAGTAACAATGCCTGGTGTAACAACAAACTTTAACAACAGAACAGTAGAATACGAACAACTCCTAAATGATTTTAGAGTACTTTTAAAGAAAAATAATCTCAAATTCACTATCCAACGTGAAATGATTTTAGAAACTCTCTATGGTTCAGATGAACACCTTACTCCTGAAGGATTACACCATCTCATTCAGGAAAAGTTTCCAGAACTAAAAACTGGGATAGCTACAGTATATAGAACTTTGGCTCTTCTTGAGGATTCAAGTATGGTTACCTCTCTCTCTTTTGGTGCCCAGGGGAAAAAGTATGAACTTGGAGCAAAAGAGCATCATGACCACCTAATCTGTACTGAATGTGGAACTATTACAGAGTTTGTCGATGAAGAGATTGAAAAACGCCAACATGATATCACTGATGAACTTGGATTTAAGATGAGTGATCACTCTATGCAAATTTACGGCATTTGTAAAAACTGTCAAAACAAATAATTATTAAGGAAAACTATTGCCATTATCAAACAAATATATTCAACAAAGAATCGAAAAAGCTGAGACTTTAAAAGAAAAAGGTTTCAATCCTTATGCAAATGATTCTCAAAGAAATACTACAATTGAAAAATATTTAAATGTCAATTCTGACATTATAGAAACAGAAGAGCAACGCGACGAAAATCGTCATTACATTGTAAGTGGACGTATTAAGTTTTTACGTATTATGGGAAAAGCATCTTTTGTTAAGATTGAAGATGAATCTGGAATGTTACAGATCTATGTAGCTCGTGATAATCTTCCTGAAGGTTTTTACAATGATACTTTTAAAAAACTTATTGAGGTTGGAGATATTGTAGAGGTTGGAGGATACCCTTTTGTTACTGGGAAAGGGGAACTTTCACTTCATGCAGATAGTTTTAAACTACTTACTAAATCAATTAATCCACTTCCTGAAAAATTTCATGGAATTACAGACAAAGAGATTCGTTACCGTAAACGCTACCTTGACTTGATTATGAATGCAGAAGTTCGTAAAACTTTTCAAGTTCGTTCAAAGGTTATCTCTCTTACTCGCCGTTTCTTTGAAGACAAAGGTTTCTTAGAAGTTGAAACACCTATGATGCACCCAATCGCAGGTGGAGCAAATGCAAAACCATTTGTTACACATCATAATGCTCTTGGAATTGACCGTTACCTTAGAATTGCTCCAGAGCTTTACTTAAAACGTTTAATTGTTGGTGGCTTTGAGGCGGTATTTGAAATTAACCGTAACTTTAGAAATGAAGGTATGGATGCAACTCATAACCCTGAATTTACAAGCATCGAGTTTTACTGGGCATATAAAACATACAAAGATCTTATTGAAATTACAAAAGAGTATTTTGGGTACCTTTTTGATCATTTAGACCTTCCGACACTTCTCCCTTATGGAGATATGAAGGTAAATTTTGACAATTTTCAAGAGATTCCACTTATAGAATCACTAACAACTATTGGTGGCGTTCCAGCAGAGATTACTAACAACAAAGAAAAAATTGTGGCTTACCTTAATGAAAAAGGGACAACAGTAAAACCAGGAATGAACCTTGGACAACTTCAAGGGGAACTTTTTGATGAATTTGTTGAAGAGAAACTCATTGACCCTACTTTTATTACAGAGTACCCTGTAGAGATCTCTCCACTTGCTCGTAGAAGTGATGAAAATCCAGAAATTACTGAACGTTTTGAATTATTTATTGCTGGACGTGAGATTGCAAATGCCTTTTCAGAATTAAATGATCCTATAGACCAACTGTGTCGTTTTGAAGGGCAAATGGAAGCAAAAGATTGTGGTGATGATGAAGCACATGAAATGGATAAAGATTTCGTAGAAGCCCTAAGCTATGGTATGGCTCCAACTGCTGGTCAAGGAATTGGTATAGACAGACTTGTAATGCTTCTTACAAATGAGCATTCAATTCGTGATGTACTTCTCTTTCCAGCAATGAAACCTACAAATGAAGAACAAAATACAGAAGAAGAAGTTTAATCTTTTTTCTTTTGTAATACCTTCTCCATCTCATCCTTTTCTAAAGGGTGACTAAAATAGAACCCTTGAATATTTTCACATCCATTTTCTAGTAAAAATTCAAGTTGTTCTTTTGTTTCTACCCCTTCAGCAATAATATCTAATTTCAAAGCCTTAGCAAGAGCTATAACAGCTAATACAATTGCATCTCCCTCTTCATCGATATTGATATCTTTTACAAAAGATTGATCAATTTTTAATTGGTCTAGTGGAAATCTTTTTAAGTATGTTAAAGAAGATTGTCCTGTTCCAAAATCATCTATTGCTAGTTGAATTCCTAGATTATGTAACATATTAAGTTTGAGTACATTATCATGAGGATTATGCATCACATCTCTTTCTAAAATCTCTAACTTAAGCCAATGGGGATTAAATTCTATCTGTTTAAGTATATCTTGTAGTTTATTTAAAAAAGAGTTTGATTCAAGCTGTTTTATGGACAAGTTTAAAGATAAAATACCAGGAGAAAGCCCTGTCTCATACCAAGCCTTAAACTCTTGCATAGCCTTTTTCATAACCCAAGTATCTATCTCTATAATTAAGCCAGACTCTTCTGCAAGAGGAATAAACTTAGAGGGGGAAATAATACCCATACTAGGATGCTTCCATCGAATAAGTGCTTCCATCCCTATAATTTCATTTGTTTTACCATTGAACTGAGGTTGGTAATAAACAACAAATTCATCATTTATAATTGCTTGACGAATATTTGACTCTAACATAATTCTCTCAAAAGCAATCTCTGTCATCTCTTTAGTATAAAATTGGAAATTATCTCTCCCCTCAGATTTTGCTTTATACATTGCATTATCTGCATATTTCAACAAATCATTAGCTTCTATACCATCATCGGGATAGATACTAATTCCTATACTACATGAAAGATAAAGTTTATGTTTACCTACAATAAATGGCTCTTTAAATATATGTAGAATTTTTTGTGCAACTATAGAAACATCTTGAATTTTCTCTATATCTTCTAAAAGTATTGTAAATTCATCTCCACCTAATCTAGCCAATGTATCTTCTGCTCTAATACATTGATTTAAACGTTTACTTACTTCAAGTAACACTTCATCCCCTACATCATGACCAAGAGAATCATTCACCTCTTTAAAATGATCTAAGTCTATAAAAAGTAACATAAAGTATTTTTGAGAACGTTTTGCTTTTTGAATAGCTCTTTCTATTCTATCTTGATAAAGTGTTCTATTTGGTAACCCTGTTAAAGTATCATGATGTGCTTGAAAATCAAGAAGAGTACTTTTAATCTGCAGCTCATTTAAAGTTTCCAAGTGTTCTGTAATATCCCTAGCTGATTCTATAATCCCTATACATTCATCATTATCATCAAATAAAGGTGTCGCCCCTAGTTCGATAAAAGAATCTTTTCCATTTTCATTTTTATGTGTATGTACAACTTTTGTATATTTTTTAGACTGCATAACATCTCGTAAAGGACATAAATATTCATCGGAATCACATGGTGTGGTGCGTTTATGTAATATTTCGTAACATTTTGGCTGAGAGCAATCCTCTACAATATGTGAATCTATACTCTCTTTCAGAGTTTTATTCATAACTTCTATTGTATAATCAGCTTTAATAACCATGATAGAATCATGAATACCATCTATAATTGATTGTAGATACTGTTGATCATGTTCAATTTGTAACTGGTTGAGCTTAGATTTTGTAATATCTAAGATAAATCCAAATAAGGTTGTAGGATTCCCGTCTTTATCTTTTCCAAGTGTTACAATATCTAAAACCCAAATAACACTGCCATCTTTTTTAACCATTCGATATTCCATCAAATGGTTTTCACCCTTTTGTGTTTCAAGCATACAATAAGATGTAGTTTTTTCTCTATCTTCAGGGTAAATCATATTCGACCATGAATCTAAAGTAGTCCATTCACTTTGCTCATACCCTAAAATTCTTTTCATATTTGAAGAAACATACATAAAACGATTTGTTTGTAAATTGAACTCCCAACTTATCCCATTAATATTATCAAGTAAATTATTGAGACGATTATTATTTGCTTGAAGTGTCTCTTCTAGATGTTTATAATCGCTAATATCATCTATAATCCAGATAACACCTTTATCGAGATCAGCTGGTATATGAGTATCTATCGCTTTTCCACTCAAACTCACCCAAACAGCATCCCCATTTTTCTTTTTTAGTTTATACTGAATATGTGTTGATTGATTTAAATGTAAGGCATCATAATGGTATTTTCCAAACCAAAGATATCTCTCTTTTGATAAATGTAATTGTTCCATCGAGATGCCTTGCATCTCCTCAACAGAATCATAACCCAATATCTCAGCTAACTTTTTATTTGATTTTGCTAAAAAACGACCACCCTTAAGATACATCACTCCAACTTGAGAATTCTCTAAAATTGCTTCTAATTCACTCTCTTTAGCTTGTAAAAGTTCATAAGCTTCTTCTCTTTTTTGTATAGAGATAAAAGTGCCAACTAAGACTAACTGATCTTCAATTTTAACCATTATGGCCGAAATCTCTATAGGTATCTCTACTCCATCTGAACGTAATGCTGCATTTCGAGTGCCTCCAGAACTTTTTCCTTCAAGTAACTTTTGTACATCTTTCTCAAAAGTTTCTCTTCCTACCTCATTCCAATACTCAGAGTGCAATATTGTTTGGGGTTTCCCAACAAGTTCATCAGCAGACCTTTTCCAAAGTTTCTCAGCTTCACTATTAACATAAAGTATAAGTCTCGTTTGTGAATCTGCAACAACGATAGCTACAGGAAGAGATGCGAGGTGATTAAAATAGCTTTCTTTATCTTCTACATTAAATATCATACTCAATTATAACAAAAAATTAATAAGATTTCTCATCAAGTTTATTCAGTATTTTATTATCATTCTTAGAGTATAATCGCCATAATTATTTATAAGGAAATTTATACCATGAGTTTTTTAAAAGAATACGATGAAGAAGTATTTAACCTTTGCGAAAAAGAGTTAGAGCGTCAAACTGACCACCTAGAGATGATTGCATCTGAAAACTTCACATTACCAGCAGTAATGGAAGCTATGGGAAGTGTATTTACAAACAAATATGCTGAGGGTTACCCAATGAAACGCTACTACGGTGGTTGTGAGTATGCTGATGGTGTTGAACAATTAGCAATTGACAGAGCTTGTGAACTTTTTGGATGTAAATTTGCAAATGTTCAACCACACTCTGGAAGCCAAGCAAATGGTGCAGTATATGCAGCACTACTTAAAGCTGGTGATAAACTTCTAGGTATGGATTTAAGCCATGGTGGACACCTTACACACGGTTCTAAACCATCTTTTTCTGGAAAAAACTACAGCTCATTCACATATGGTGTTGAGCTTGATGGTCGTATCAACTACGAAAGAGTGATGGATATCGCTCAAATCGTAAAACCTAAAATCATTGTATGTGGTGCTTCTGCATATGCTCGTGAAATTGATTTTGCTAAATTCCGCGAAATTGCTGATGCTGTAGGTGCAATTCTTTTTGCTGACATTGCACACATAGCTGGTCTTGTAGCTGCAGGCGAGCACCCTAGCCCATTCCCTTATGCTGATGTTGTAACAACAACTACACATAAAACTCTTGCAGGACCTCGTGGTGGTATGATCATGACAAATGATGAAGATATCGCAAAAAAAATCAACTCTGCAATCTTCCCAGCACTTCAAGGTGGACCCCTTGTTCATGTTATCGCTGCCAAAGCAGTTGGTTTCAAATACAATCTAAGCCCTGAGTGGAAAGAGTATGCAAAACAAGTAAAAGCAAATGCTAAAGTTCTTGCAGAAGTTATGGTAAAACGTGGATATGATGTAGTATCTGGTGGAACTGATAACCATCTAGTACTTGTAAGCTTTGTTGGTACTGATATATCGGGTAAAGATGCTGATGCAGCACTTGGAAATGCAGGTATCACTATCAATAAAAACACTGTTCCAGGTGAAACTCGTAGTCCTTTTGTTACTTCAGGTATCCGTGTTGGTTCTCCTGCACTTACAAGCCGTGGTATGAAAGAGAAAGAGTTTGAGCTTATCGCTAATAAAATGGCTGATGTTTTAGATGATATCAATAACACTGAACTTCAAGCAAGTATCAAAGCTGAACTAAAAGAACTCGCTCAAAACTTTGTAATCTATAACCAACCAACTTATTAAGGCTCTATAATGACTGCGATGGATTTAAAACTTATCAAAATGGTGAGCGATCACTACTGGAAAAAAAGCGATAAAGTAGTAGATAAACTCACTTTTAAAGGGCGCACTTTTTACAATAAATTTGAAAAGATTAATGCACCCCTTACGCAGTCACTTATCAACCAACATATAAAGGGTGATATCACCATCGCTCATTCCCTTGTAAATAAGCACAATAAAGTTGAAAATATTGTCATAGACTACAATGGTCGTGATCCTGAGCGTTTTTACCATAAGGCGCAACTTCTTCTTCGTGAAGAGGGATATATCAATTTTACCGCTTATAAAACAAAAACCGAGGGTCATCTTCATGTATATATTCATAAGGGGCATACAACACTTCAAGAAGCTATACAACTTGGTAAAATGATAAGTATGAAGCTTGCATCAAAACAACCAAAACAATGGCGCATGTTCCCAAATTCCGATATGCCTGATGAATATAATATTCTCACAATCCCTTATGAGGTTTATGCCAAAGAGCGTGGTGCTTCTTGGTCCAAACATCTTTAGTATTTCTATGCAAAACATCTCTAAAACTTGATAAGTAAGTAATTTTTAGGTATCATAAAACAAATAAAATATTTGGATTCAATTATGGAAGAAAAGAACGAACTTAACGACATCATCCTCAATAAAGGTGGAGCAACAAACTCTAATAAGAAAATCATCTTAGCAGTTGCAACACTTGGTATCATTCTTATTATAGTTGTTATGCTTATGAACTCTTTGAGCTCAAACGGTACTGACAATCTTCCACAAGCTGCACTTCCACCTGAACCACAAATGCAAACATTAACTCAAAATGATGAAGAACCTCTCTTTGAAGAGGTTGAAATTGTTCAAGATGATGCAGTAGATAAAGATGATGAAGCACTTTCCCAAATAGCTCAAAAACTCAAACAAGAGAGTTTAGAGGAAGAGATTACAGTCGTAGAGCCTGTTCAAAAGAAAAAAGTTGTTAAAAAAACTCCTAAAAAAGTAATTGCAACAACAAAAAAAGCATCTCAAAAGACAGCTATAGCAACTGGATCGTACTATATTCAAGTTGGTTCTTTTTCAAAATATGAACCAAACAAAAAATTCTTAAAATCTATTACAAGCCTTGGTTTTCACTACAAATACCACAAAGTAAACAACTTAAATAAAGTTCTCGTAGGTCCATTTAAAACTTCGACAGAAGCAAAAAATGCAAGACGTACACTTCGTGCAAAAGTAGAACCAGGTGCTTTCTTAGTTAAACTATAACTCCTAGAAGGTTATCCTTGATATACTCAAAACAATTTACACTTGATCAACTTGCACCCATAGCGGTGTACTCCAAAATGAAAGCCCTTTTTCAGGGTGAAATCACTTATCTTTTTGAATCAGCTGGTGGCAGTGAGGGTAACTACTCTTTTATCTGTATCGGTGCACGTGAAAGACTTCAATATAGTGATGATCAAACAATCTATACAGATCAAAATGGCACCCAACACAAAAAAGATGAAAGTCCCTTTGAATTTTTAAAAAGCTACTATAGCTCCATAGACACCACTATCTATAAAGAAGCAACAAAAGAGTTAAAAGTTGGTTATGTTGATGGCTTTATAGGCTATATTGGTTACGATATGGTGAAGGTGTTTGAGCCAAAACTGGGTTCTAGTATGGATCACTTAAAAGATGAACTTCACACTCCAGATTTAGACCTTATCTTACCAAAGATGATTTTAATCTATTCTCATAAAAATCATCAAATCACTTTAGTTTCTACACTCAAAGAGTATGAAGAAAAATTCACAATGATTCATGATGACTTAAAAGGGACATATACCTACAAGCATCGTGTTCATAATATTGGAGATGATAAAGGAAGTTTTGCACACTCTAAGGAGAAGTTTTTTGAGATGATAGATAAGTCTAAAGAGATGATAAAAAGTGGTGATGTTTTTCAAATACTTATGACTAATCGTTTTACTCGTAACATCAAAGTAGATCCTTTTAGTTTTTATCGCATACTTAGAGCTAAAAATCCTAGTCCATATATGTTTCTTATGGAGTATGAAGATTTTAGTATCGTTGGATCTTCTCCAGAAGTGATGGTACGATTAACAGAGGGTGAGCTTCTTCTACGTCCTATTGCAGGAACTCGTAAACGCGGTAACACAAAACAGAGAGATTTAGAACTTGAAGAGGAACTTTTAGCTGACCCTAAAGAGCTTGCTGAACATCTTATGCTTATAGATTTAGGTCGTAACGATGTTGGCCGTGTTGCAAAGACAGGAACAGTAAAAGTGGAAGATATGATGCATATTGAGCGTTTCTCTCATGTGATGCATATTGTCTCAGATGTAACAGCCCAGTTGAGCGATGACAAAGATATGTTTGATCTGTTTATGGCAACTTTTACAGCAGGTACTATGACTGGTGCTCCAAAGATACGAGCAATGGAGCTTATAGCTGAGTACGAGGGTCTTAAACGCGGCTTTTATAGTGGAAGTATAGGTTACTTTGGTTTTGATGGTAATATGGACTCTGCTATCACCATACGTACAGCGATGGTAAAGGAGGACAAGGTAGTTCTTCAAGCTGGTGCTGGTGTGGTTGCAGACTCTCAAAATGAACTAGAGTACTTAGAGGTGAAAAACAAGCTTGGTGCCCTTATCCATTCTCTTGAAGATTTAGATAAAAAATAATGAAAAAATTATTTTCTATCTTTGGAAACCCTGTTTCCCATTCGCGCTCACCGCTGATGCATAACTCTGTTTTTAAACATCTCAATTATGATGCTTGCTATACTCGTACCCATTTAGAAGATGGTACAAAACTCAGAGAGCTATTTTTTACACTTGGTCTTAGTGGTGCCAATGTAACAGTCCCTCATAAAGAAGCAGCTTTTCAAGCCTGTGATGAAGTGAGAGGCTTTGCCAACACAGTAGGTGTTGTCAATACCTTAGTCAATGAAAATGGCCGTCTTATTGGTTATAACACAGATGCTGATGGCTTTATCTATGCTATTTCAGAATTTAAAGATATAAAAAAGATCTTAGTTTTAGGTGCAGGGGGAACATCTCGTGCCTTAGTATCGCGTTTTTTACAAGAAAATATTGAAGTAAGTGTACTAAACAGAAGTGCGTCTAGTCTTCAAGCTTTTCAAGACCTTTCAGTTAAAACTGCAATATGGGAAAATTTTCAAGTACAAAAATATGATTTAGTTGTAAACACAACAAGTGCAGGATTAAAAGATGATAATCTTCCAGCACCAAAAAATCTTATAGAAGATATCTTAAAAAATAGCAACTATGTTGCAGATGCAATCTATGGAAAGATGACACCTTTTTTACAGCTCGCCGATAATATGAATAAAAAATATAAAGATGGAGCAGATATGCTCTTAGGACAAGGTGTTCTGGCAAATGAGCTTTTTGTCAATAAAGAGCTCAAAAAAGAAGATATTCAAAGATATATGGCTCAAAGTTTCAAGATATAAATTATCTTGAAAAGCTAAAGCCTATAGAAAATTTTGTAATGTAGTGGTTGTAATCTATCAAAGATTCACCATAACCACTAAATGCTTTTGCATAAATGTAGACATCATCCCCTAATGGGTATGAGTATGAACCTGCTACTGAACCATTTCCTGTAGAAATATTATATCTTGTATCAAGACAAAACATATGTTTATTGTAAAAATAGTTAAATTTCAACTCACTATGTCCAACATAATCAACATAATCTGGATTATCATCCTGATCTATACCCTCTGGTAATCTATACCAAATTCTAAAATCAGTAATAATGGCATGGTGTTGAAGTGTCGCTTCTATATATGTATAGTTAACACTTCTTGATTCGTTATTTGGATCAAGATAATGATGAGGATAAAGGGATTGATCCCATGTTTGAGATTTTCCATTAGAGGTATGTGCAAGTCCAAATTTTATATTTCTTAGTTGAAACATTGAGTAGCGATCCGATACAGGAAAACTCACAAAAGCTTCAGGAGAGTAATTTGTTTCACGAAATGGTGAAGACTCTGTATAGATTTGCCAAAATGCTTTATGTGTATAAGCAAGGTAGTACTTCTCCCCTAAGCCAAAAAGATTACTCCCTATAGGAAGTTTCAAACTCACCTGAAGTTCTGCTTCTATATCTTTATACTGTACACCTACTTCATACGATCTATAGACTCTATTTGATTTTCCAAATGGCAAAATATAATTCACCTTATGAGGCTTCAATCCAAAATCACCATCAAGCCAGTGATTCACAGAGTCTCTCGTCTCTTTACTTGGAATTTTTGTATAATCTATATTTTCTTCATTCTTTGCTTCTATACCAAACAAAGCAATACTACATGCTAAAATAATACCTACAATTTTTTTCATTTATACCCTCACCCTATCTTCTAATGCTCTTGTTAGAGACAATAAATCTATATTTTCCAAACTTACCCCTGTTGGTACACCCTGTGCAATTTTTGAAAAGTTAATGTTATAAGCACTTAACTTATCTTCTATATATAAAATCACAGCATCATTCGCAATGGATGGTGTAATAGCAAAAAGTATCTCACTTATCCCATTTTTTACAATATCTTCAAGGTGTGTAATACTTAACTCTTCTAATGTTTCTAAAACAAAGTATTTTCCATCAAAAAGACCATTTTCCTCTAAAAGAAGTATATCTTTGGCATTCTCAACGATACAAAGAAGTGTATCATCCCTACTCTCATCTGCACATATATAGCAAATCTCATCCTCACTCATTCCCCCACATGCCTTACATTTTTTCAAACTACCAAGTGCATCTTCAATAGCATGAGCGATTTTAAGCCCTGCATAGCTATCATTCATCACCATATAGTAAGCAAGTCTTGTTGCAGATTTTTTTCCTATCGTTGGAAGTTCACCGAGTGCATCAACAAGGCGATTAAATTTTTCTAATGTTGTATTCACTCAACTCTCTTTTTTTGAAATTTTGGAACTACTACCCACAAATCTAAAGGAGCCTTTAACTCCCCAGCTACCTCACCTGCTTCTTTACCAAAACCAAGAAACATATCAGCCCGCACAGCCCCTTTAATAGCACCACCAGTATCTTGAGCGAACACGACTCTTTGCGCATTAAAGCTTTGAGTCTGTCCATCCATATAAAGCATACTTCCAAGTGGAATATATCTCTTATCTACAGCAACAGAACGTAGTGGTGTTAACTCTAAACCAAGAGCACCCTTTGCTTTATAGTTTCGTACCTGAAAAAACACCATCGAGGGGTTATAGTTTAAAACTTCATCAACTCTCTTAGGATGCTTTTTAAACCACTCTTTGATACTTTGTAAAGAGATATCCTCTAAAGGGATCTCATTTTGAGCTACAAGATACTTTCCAATAGATTTGTATTTGTGTCCATTCTGATTGTCATAACCCACATACAACACTTCACCACTATCAAGTACAATCCGTCCTGAGCCTTGTACCTCTAAAAAGAACAAATCTATCTTAGAATCTACATAACATATGACCTTTGCATCCAAAGTGTCAAATGAACCTCTTCTATCATAAGGAACAAGCTTTGAGCCCTCTATCTTTCCACGAAGTCTATAATGTTTCAACTCTGGATATATTGAACCTAAATCGACTGTTACAAGATTATCTGGCGTTTCATAAACAGGATAAGAGTAGAGCTCACTTTTTTCTAAAGAACCATGTAGCTCCGGTTCATAGTATCCTGTTAAAAGAGGATCTTTTCTTTGAGATTGAATTTTGTAAACTTCAAAATTATTCTCAAAAAAATGTTTTGCATCAGCTATATCTTGTGCTTCTTGACATAAATTAGCATATATTTTTTGACTAGACTTTGTTTGACAGTTCTTTATAAAAGTATCAAGAACCTCATTATAATCCTCATCATCCCAACCTGGTAAAGAGTAAAAACTACTCTCCTCTACGGATGTTTTTGGCATAGATATAAGTTGAATTTCTGGCTTTTTTACACAGCCCTGTATTATAAAAATAAACATAAAAAAATATAAAATAGCTCTCATCACTATGATTATATCTAAAAATTTCTCAATTATTTATTTTTAAATTATAAAAAAGGGTATAATTGCGCAAAAATTTTATAGGTGTATATATAATGGAAGAATTAAGTTATTATGAAATATTAGAAGTATCAAAAAATGCGGATAAAACAACTATAAAAAAAGCATATAGAAAGCTGGCAAAAAAGTACCATCCAGATAAGAATCCTGGGGATCAAGAGGCTGAACATAAGTTCAAACTTTGTAATGAAGCATACCAATGTTTAAGTGATGATCAACAACGTAGTATCTATGACCGTTATGGTAAAGAGGGTCTTCAAGGTATGGGTGGTGGACGTAGTTCTTCTGCTGGTTTTGATGATTTGGGTTCTATGTTTGAAGAGATGTTTAGTGGATTTGGTGGTGGACGATCACGCCGTCAGAATCCTGCAGATATGGAAAAATATCCACTCGATATGAATGTTGATATGCGCATTAGTTTCCATGAAGCTATCTTTGGGTGTGAAAAAGAGGTTACTTACAAGTATAAAAAATCTTGTTCTGATTGTAAAGGTACTGGTGCTAAAGATGGAAAACTCTCTACATGTCAACAGTGTAAAGGGCAAGGTCAAGTCTATATGAAACAAGGTTTTATGACCTTTTCTCAAACTTGTCCAGTATGTCATGGTACAGGAAGTTCTGCGACAGATGCTTGTAAAACTTGTCATGGCAATGGATTTGAAGAGATTAAAGAGCATGTAACAATCAAGATTCCAAAAGGGATTGACACAGGAAACCGTCTTCGTGTTTCAGGTAAAGGAAACATTGGAAAACGCGGCAACCGTGGTGACCTTTATGTTACTTTTGATGTACAACCAGACAAACACTTTATCCGTGATGATAACGATGTCTACATCGAAATTCCTGTTTTCTTCACACAGGCTATAGCTGGAGAT
>Ga0256828_1001265_pt1 | contig 15914 bp, 31 predicted proteins | sample CV88metaG_FD_185993 | JGI IMG/M metagenome (GOLD analysis project Ga0256828, IMG submission 185993) | Hydrothermal vent microbial communities from East Pacific Rise, Pacific Ocean - CV88 | ecosystem: Environmental > Aquatic > Marine > Hydrothermal vents | place: Pacific Ocean: East Pacific Rise...
ATGAAAAACTCTATTCTAAATTTATGGATATTATTTCAAAAGCGTATGCTAGAGAAGAAGCTCAACAAAAATCAAAAATCTCTGTTGTTCAAGAATACAGAACTTGGAGAAAGGCTTCACTTAAAGGTACGATTGGTGTATCTCTCTTTAACTTCCCATCAGAAAAAGTTAAAGCGATTGAAGATAGAATTATCACTACAAAGAAAACCAAGAAAACTTGGGAAACTGGAGAGGATGAGGTCACTGACCCATTCGCATCATAGATTATGATTAAGAGATTATCATTTAAAGTAAGGCTAAGCCCATTTGTATCATTCAGCAGACCCTTATATTTCAGACGAAATAGAGGACCAACTGGATGCAATGAGAATTAAACAAAAACAAGTTATTAATATTATAGAATCAGAAAAAGATTCTGTTTATTCAATAGTAATTTACTACAAAACTAAGGATTAATTCCTTAGTTATTCCCCTTAAAATTAAGCTTACTTTAATGTATATTAGACTATAATTATATAACAAAAAGGAAAGACAGAATGAAAACATTTACAAAAACAGAAATAGAAACTTTAGAAAACAGTTTAGTTATAATTGCTAAAAGTAGAAGAGTATAATATGTTTATAATTACTTGTGAACAAAATAATAGAAAAGGTTTTTGGAAAAAAGGTAGTGGATTTGATAGTTCATATAAACCAACAAAATTTGCTAGAGTTACAACAGCAGAAAAATATTTAATGAGACTGACAGAATCTTTTAAAAAATACAACCTAGAAATTAAAATAGAGGAAGTATAATGAGTTTTTATAGAAATGTGGACGTAAACGGAAAAGAGTTTCAATATCATATCGGTAGAGATTTTGTGAAAATCAAAGGTTTTAAAAAGAATGGTGTGAATACCTTTCAGAAATCAGAAATATTTTCTATAAGACCTGATATAATTAAACCTGGAATGATAAGAAACTTTATTCTAGGTATTGAAAATAAGCCTGAGGATTTTTTTCATACTTGTAAATGTAAAAATGTTAAAAAGCATTTAACCGTTATACCATTTGATGCTGAAATTTGTGAGAAGTATCATCATATTTATTGGTGTGATGATTGTTTAAATGATAATGCAGAAAATATTTAATATTTATCTAAGATTAATATGTTATAATAATAGCAATAAAAGAGTAAAGGTTAGAAAATGAAAAAAATAATAGTATTAATCTTAATGGCACAAACTATATTCGCTTATGAGAGTTACTCAACGGATAAAAGTAAATGGAAAACATTTGGTTATAGTTTTGAAAAAATTTGTGTTGACAATGTTTTTTATATTAAAAGCTCAAATAAATTAAGTGTTTGGATAAATCCGAAAACCTTAAAACCAGAAAACTGCAAAGGATTATAGTATGTTAGAAATTATCTTAGCTAACTTCGGTTTTTGGTTTAACTTTTTAGTACCTGTTGTTATTGCTTTATTTTTGGCTTTGACTCATAGAGAATATATTTGGAAAGAGTTTGGTATTCAGGTAGTTGCAACATTAGCTTATGTGGCAGTAATCTATTCATTGCTTTTTTCTGTCACAACTGATATTTGGGATACGAATTACTTTAATGGTAAAGTGGCATCATCAACTTATTATGAAGAATGGGATGAGGAAGTTACTTATACAGAAACTTATTCTTGTGGAACATCTAAAAACCCGAGAACTTGTACAAGAATAAAAACTAGAATAGACCATCACCCAGCTTATTATCAAATTAAGACAAATCTTGGTGAAACTATTCCTATCTCAAGAGGTGATTATCTTAAAGCAAAGAGAGAATTTGGAACTAAGTTTGTAAATATTAGTAGAAGTAATCAGGTATCTTTTGGAGATGGTGACAAATATGTTTCTCGTCCGAATAAAACAATTCCAACAGCCGTTGGTCACACTTATGAAAATCTTGTAGCAGTAGCAAAAGATAATGTTATTCATACTAAAGTGCCTAAAGAGGAAATTCAACAATTGCTAAAAGTAGGAGTTCTAAGAGAATACCCTAGACTTTATGAAGGTAAATATGGCGAAACAAAACTTAATAGAATTATTGATACAACTGGAAGAATTAAAAATCCTAATGAACAGTTAGATATTCTTAATCACATTGCAACAAAAGTTGGTATTACTAAGCAAGCTAATCCTATTCTGTATGTTGTAGATTCAGAAAAATATGATAGAAGTTTTAAAGATGCTTTATCACAGTTTTGGAAAATGGGCAAAAAGAATGATATAACATTAGTTGTTGGTGTAGATAAAAAAGGTATTATTCAATGGTCGGATGTTATCTGTTTTACTAATAATACAGATTTTATTATTGATATGCAGAATACTTTTAAAGATGTACCTATCAATAACTCTGCTGTTCTTATGAATATGCAATATCATATCAATAAAAGTTATATTAGAAAACCAATGAAAGAGTTTGAGTACCTTAAAGAGAATATTACTTTAGAGTGGTACTGGCAATTACTTATCTTTATCGGTAATGTTATTCTAAGTGGTTTTATTACTTGGAAGTTTTTAACTAATTGGGAAAGAAAAAGATAATGGGTCGAGTTAAGGTTGAGGATAAAATTTTAACATATTCTTATACTACTAATGCAGGTAACTTAGAGACTCATACCTTAAACTTAGAAAAAATATCCAAAATAGCTTTTATGAAGCTCAAGGCTATTTCTAAAAGCAAATATAATCATCAAAAAGATATGGCTAAAACAGCTCGGGAAATTTTAAAAATTCTTAATGATCAATTTCCTGAAGTTTTATTAAAAATAGTATGAAATGAATAAATAAAATAAAAAAGAGGGAATTATGGCTCGATTAAATACGGTTTTAAAGGAACAGACTAATAAATTTCAAGTACTAAAAGATTATTTAATAGAAGAAGGATTTGAGAACCCATCTATGAAAGTTTATTCAAATGGTCTTGAATTAGATGAGTATGTTGAAATTGATATGAACGATATGAAATATTTTCATAAGATTGCTTCAAAATTTAAAGTAAAATATAAATACACTTCTGGTAAATCTTTACATGGCGGTGGTGGTGTAGCAGTATATTTTTATTAGAATTCTAATGACTTATTTGGTATATCTCATAATAATTGTAACGATGATAATTATTTTGTATTCTGAATGGAAATGCATACACAATATTAATTGTAATCCTGGACCATGTCATTGGTGGGATGGAAAAAGATGGATTAAGGATGAAGACTGTGGATTATAAAAAAGTATTTTATAAAGGTTTTGAACATCATTTGATTAGATTGGAAAATGGTGCTTATGTAACATATGAAAATATTTTGAAAAATTCTAAAAAGATCGATTTATGGGGTACATTTATAATTAAAAAATTTGATAGTGAAGGTAAACCCTTAATCGATTATATCTCCGTTTCAAAAGATATTTTTAGAGCAAAGGAAGTAATTCCTTTAACTCTAAAGCTCAATCCTGAGTTTTTAGTTTAATTATTTTTTAACGTGAAAGGTTCACTTATAACTAACATACCTGCTGTTTCGGCAGTATGATTTCTTTCTGTATTTTGAGTTGAATCATGATCGATTTTTAAATTCAAAGAGGTAGCAGAAGAAGCAGAATCATCAATTCTTAACCATCCACCTTCTGTACTTGTTCTACTATTTAAACTTGCTATCATTAATGGTTTAACAGCATAACTATTATTTAAAGTTACATTTGTGCCCCCATCATCCCAACCAACGATATTTGTAGGCTTAATAGTTTCAGCTTTGATTGATTTACCATTTGCATCAGTAAAAGTTGTTTGTTGATTTGAAGAAAATGCTACGTATGCAATTCTTTCTGGAATGGAAACTACACCACCCTCTGTTTCGGACATATCTAATGTTATATCAAAACTTCTATCATCAACAATCTTCACAGTAGGAGTCATCCATGGTGTTGAAATTGTAGTTGGTACAGCATTTTCTTCGTTATTCATTGTCTGGATAGATGTAATTACTGATAGATTGGTATAGTTTTGACTTAAAGTAACTCTATCCCATCCAATAGTATTTTCAGCAGGTGCATAATCCCCTTGAACTTTTATTGTATCAATATAACCAACTTCAATAGTAATAGAACCTAAATTATATTTACCTGGTAAGAAAGCAAAATAACTTACGATTTGTCCTGCATGAGCACCATCATAGTTACTTGGCTCAACAATAACAGCATCAAATCCACTTTTTGTTACATTTTTATATCTGATATATGCTGCATCACTACCAACTTCATTGGCAAGCATAAAAACTAATGGCGTAACTAAAAAATTCTCAACAAATGAAACGGAAGCAAGACCATCTGGTAAATCATAAGTATTCGGTATTTCAATAGGTCCACCCTGTCCAAAAAATGATATAAGAGAATTAAGATAATTATTAAAATATTCTGGTGTAGTAGTATCAAAACCGATTCTTGCCATTTGTTCTACATTAGTTAATGAATATTGTTCTCCATTAGGTAATGTGAAAATTAGTTCATTTAATGGTATAAACTCAACTGTTGCCTCAGCAATACTTTTAGGTAAGTGTACAATATCAAATGAATTATCAATTCCAATAAATGTTTTCATATAAAATTTCCTTTTTCTTTTATTTATATTTAAGTGTAATTTAGTTATAATGATGATATTTAATAAAAAAGGTAAATGATGACAATTAATTCGGATAAAGACAATAAAAAAATAATTGATAAATTCATTAAAAAAGTAAAAGATAATATATTAACTATTTCATCAATTGCTGTAATGTTCTTTCTACTTTATTTAGGTAAAATGTTTGTTCCTGAAGGATTTTATGTACTCATTGGAATATCTTTAGGAGGTATGTTTGTAGTAGCATTATTAACAATTACATCGGATAATAAATCGGATTACTATTTGTTTATGTGGGGTTTTAATCTTATGTTTTCAGTTTTTAGTGTTCTCTTTTATACAACTGTATATATAGACAAACAAACGGATCAAATGGATTTAAAACCATATATTAAAGAAATTAGTTCTGATTCAAACGGTGAAAATTTTTTAATAAAGTTTAAGAAACCATTTCAAGAAGAGCTTAGATTTAGATTTGATGATAGTAAATACAACCCATTATTTTCAAATAAGAATACATTTGACGATTTTACTATTATTGCAGAAAAAACTTGTAGAAAGTATAGAGTGCAAGATGTACAATGTGATGTTAAAATAATTATAAAAAATAAGTATGTTGGGAAACCTGTAGCTACTGAAGATCTATTGGATTCAGTATATCCTAAATTACTTTCATTTGAAAAGGAACAAAATGAGATTCAGTCTAAATAGAGATAAATTTAAGGAAAAATTTAATATTGATTTAAAAGAAGGAGATCATATACTCTACACTCGTTATTCAATGACTGGAGAGTACAATCAGCCTATTGTGTTGGAGATAATCGATAATAAAAAATTTAATGCTAGATCTTTTAAAGGATCTCACCAATTATCTGAATCAATTTATAAATTTGACTCAATAATACATACTATCGATATAGATGAAATTGAGCCGTGTTCAATTAATACCCACCCAGAATATTATGTATAATTTGATATAAAGGTTTAATATGTATTATGATTTAGATGACCCGTTAAAGGATAAATTTAAAGACGGTCAATTATTACTTTATAGTAAGCAGGGAGATATTAGTATTATTGAAGTAGAATCAAAACCAGGATATGATGCTAAATATTTAGGATTACCCTCAGAAGATAGAGATGATTCCTATTATATAACTGGATTGATTAAAGAGGATGAAGTCGAACCAATTTCTATCGATACTCATCCAGAAATATTTGTGAAGTTAGGTTTTCAACCTAATATAAAATAGAAAGGAAATGATATGAAAATACTAAAAGTTAATTTACCTGATATTAGAGAAATAGATACTTGGGATGAATTTGATAGATACATAGAAATTTATTTCCCAGATGAAAATGGGCTTAAAAAATTAAAAGAGTATGAGATAATTTCTCTTTACCAAAATAGTTGTGATGGTAGAAATTACAGATTAAGAGATATTCCTATTGAACACGCTATTGATGCCTGGGAACAAGCTTACAAGGATTAAGAATGTGGTTTGACCCGATAGAATGTGCAGCAATAAAAAGTGAAAATATTAGAAGAGCTAAAAATTGCGGAATGAGTTTAGAAGAATATCTTCAAAAAGAAAAAGAAGAAGTTGATAAACGCCATAAACAGTTTTTAGAAGATTTAGAATACAGAGGAAAACCTATTAAATCTCTAGTTAGATGGGTTAAAAATTTATTCAAAGTGAAGGATAGTAATGAAGTTAATTAAGCGTATTGAAAGTTGGATCAAAAGTAGAAAACAAAAAGTAAGAGAAAAGAAAATTCTAAAAGATTGTGGCTGTGTTTGTCGATGTGAATGTGGTGAACCATTGAATGATGTATCTGACTGTATTATGATTGGTGATGCGATTTATAATTATACTTGTAAGAAATGTAAGAAGAATTCTGTTTTTCATTTTGGTATTGCGCCGGTACCAATTTACTTAGAGGATTATTATAATGAACATATCGACAAACAATTTAATAAAGCCTCAGAAATCCCTAAAGGATTATAATGCGATTAACAGAAAAAGATTTAAAAGACATTTCTATTTTAGTTAAAGAACTATCCAACTATTTTAATTTTTTTAATAGTGTTGGACTTTCTCAAGCTAAAATTCAACTATTTGAAACTAGTTTTACAGAAGTTGAAAATCTATACGAACATATTATGATACCATTGCATAATTATCTCGAAAATTTTGATTTAGTATCTGATAAAGAAGCTCTTTCGGTTCTTACTGAAAAAGAAACACATTTGGGAATAGCTCTATCATCTAATCCTATTATAGAAGGATTGGGTAGTGGTTTTACAGAATATGTGTTAAGACATAAAAAATACAATAATAAATTTTATATTCTTTTCAAAGGATCTACTTTAGTTTTTGATAATGAAGAAACGGCGAGAGAAGCGGGATTAATCATTCATAAAATGTTATTAGATAATATAATTTACGGTGAAGAATTTTTTGATAAAATAATTCTGTCGAAATATTTAAAAAAAGAGGTAAATTATGATTGAAAAAGAGATACCAGGAATAGATTTTTTTAATCCTGATAATAAAGAAAGTTTTATTGATGTAGAATCATTAAGGGTTGGTAAAAATTTAACATATTTAGAAGCATTAGCTTCTAAATTTAAATCTGAAGTTATTCATGCTGTTAAGAAACATAAAATCAAATTTTTGTTTAATGAATCACACGAAGTTTTTATACCCTTTAGAATGTATTACGCTACAGCGATTAAAGAATTACTTTTAGAAGATGATCCTAATAATGACCCTGAATTTATTAAGTTGAAAGAAAGTCATAGGGGATTAGAGGCGGCATATTATTTTGAGATTTATCTCAAAGAGATTATACATGGTATTCATAAATTATTCTTTGTTGATTCCAACAACACATTTTATTTAATGCAAGAGGATTTACCAGTAACACTAACTGGTATATCTGGAAAATATGGATACACAAATCTTTTGAATAAAATGATGAAAGTAACAGGAGAAGAAAATAATTTCAATATTGATGTTAAAGATATAACCGATAAGGTATTAAAAGAAAAAGATACAGTTCAGCAAATGCCCGATATGTTTAAGGAAACTTGGGTTGATGAATATGAGGAAAAAATACCTGTTGTTTATAATTGGTTTATGCAAGATTATTTAAAACGAGACAGGGAATCTGTTTCAAGAATGAAAGCTATTATGGTAGATTTTGAAGATTAAGAAATGGAATTGCTTAAAGATATAAAAATTAAAGTTCGGATTAGATTAGCATCAACAAAAATGTTTTTAAATGACATAAAACAATTAGATAATGGTGTGGTGATAGAAGGTCCAGAATTTAAAAATAATAAAGTAGAATTAGTATATCAAAATACTACTATTGCTTATGGTGAAGTAGTATCAGTAGATGGTAAATACGGTTTAATTATTAGAAAAGTTATATCTGATGCTTTTCTAATAGATGAGGAACAAAATAAAATTATATTGGAAAAAGCGAAACCATACAAATATAAGGATTTAAAATGATAGATAATACTTTAGATGATATGGAATTAAACCTAGAATTTATTTTAGGTAGTGCTGAAATTTCATTAGATTTTCTTAGTACTCTAAAAGAAGATGATATAATTTCTACTGAAATTTCAACAGGGGAACCATCTTTTCTATTAGTATCGGGTGAACCAATAGCAAGAGGTGATATAATGTTAGATTATAGAGATATTAATTTCAGGATTACTAAGATTTTTGATTCTGATGATTCAATTAGGTTTTCAAAGGATTACTTTGGTACTTAAAAGAAATATTAAAAAACCATTCAGTTATATTAATAATTTGAAACCATCAGAATTAAAAATTTTTACATCATTTATTATAAATGAACACCCACAAACAATTTCATTGATTGCGTTGCATTTGGAAGACAGCACTTTATCTTATATTTTTAAAAATTTACCAGATGCTTTAATACTAGAGGTTGTGATGCGTATGTCTAAAACTGATTTAGTCTCATCTAAAATTTTGAGAACAGTTGATAATGCAGTTTTCAAAAAGGTAAAAACATTTCAGAAATTACATTATTTTGATAAAAATGAGGCAATAAGTAAGGCTCAGAAAGCTATTTCTAGTCTTGGTAGAGAAAAATCAAAAGAAATTAGAGAGCAAATTGGATTTATTGACTCAACATTTGTTGATAAATTAAATAAAGAGGTCGCCAAAAATAACCCCGAAGATATAATTTAGATTTAAGGTTAAATTAGGTATAATTTTGTTTTAGGAGATTAATAATGGAAATCAAAGCAAAAACCTTAAAAGATAAATTATATGATTATTGGATGTTTATCGCATTTTTGGTATTATTTTTACTAGGTATTAGTTTTATGCTAATTCAATTTCACAATGATGATGTTAGATTAGCTGCAGCAAAAGCATCTGATGCAAAAAGATACCAAGAACACATTCAAAACATAAAAAACAATCACCCAATTCTTATGTGTAACAAAACAATTTATAAAAAAACAGATTATGATCTTGTAAAAATCGGTAATAACTTTTATATTTCTACCGCTGATAATATTGATAATCCTACTACTTTAAGTGCTAGAAAATGTTATCCATATGAACCCCAATCAAACGATTTAATAATTAAACCTAAACCGATTATTCCTATTGATGAAGTTTATGAGCAAAAAATAAGTAAACTCCAAAATACTATTATTAGTCTTAATAATGATATTAATGAACTTAATAGTATAAAAATAAAGCAACAAAGTGCATTAATAGATGCAAATGAAAATGTTAAGATATTGAAAGAGACTGTAAAAATCCAGGAAAAAGAAATTAATAGATTGTTACTAGTTGAAGCTCGATATAAGCTTACGTCAAAAATGTTACATATTGTTTTAGATAAAAAAGATTTAAAAGTGAAAGATTTAGTTCAAAAACCTATTAAACCTAAACCAATTAAAAAGCAAATTAGAGAAGCTATGTTAAAAGCAAAAAAAATTGAAGGTGTTAAAACAGCAGATTATCATCTATCATCAAATGAGATTAAATCGCCATTAGATAGATATAAACGTATAATTTATACAGTTAATTATTTAAATACTCATAAAACTATTGAGATACCTAGACCTACAAAAGAAAATCTAAAGAAAATTAAAGTGAATAAAGGTACAAAAGTAATTAAAGCTAATAAACAATTAGAAAAAGTCATTACGATTCTTTCTAATAGAAATGATCAGATATTAAAATTAAAAAGAGGTTCAACTAGAAAATCAATTTTAATGAATGTTGGAATCTAAAGGAAAAGAAATGATGATACCGGAAAATAAACAAGAAGATTTAATAGCTAATTTTTCTAATTTGATGAAAAAAGATTTTAGTGCTGTTGCACATATCTATGATAAAGATATAAATTTTTTACAGATAATTTCAGAACATAATTTTATTAAAGCGAGTATGCTAACTGGATTTGAGCCTCCTTTTTGTACCTCACCATTTATGTCAAAAGATAAGTATTTAGAATATATCAAATATATGATAGAATCAAAATTAAATTTAAATAGTATAGCGCCTATCTTGTATAAAACTATTGCTATGAATACAGGATCATCTGGAAAGTATGGGCATATTATTGAACAGTTACTAGCAAGTACTATGCCAAATTCTACAAAGGCAAAAGATACTCTTTATTATGAAATAAAGAGTTATGAATATCATAATGAAAAATGTACAGTACCTATAAGATTAGGTAATCTTAGTTATGATATAAAAAATTGTAAGGATTATGGCGATTTTTTCAAAACTGATATTTATAAAAAAATAAATGAGATGATTCTAGTACTTAGAGATGAGATGTATATAACTAAGGGAATTTATATCCCTGAATCTTTTTGGAAAATGTTTGCTTGTGATATAGCATATGACTGGGAACAATGTGGACATCATCTTAATAATAATGAAAGTGGTTCTTTTTATGGTACTATTTTGGGATTACGTTATACGGTAGTGAATAAATATCTTTCTGGAGAGGAAGACAGAAATTATTTTTTAGTACTTCCAAAGAAAACAGTTAAAATGATAATTGATAATTCTTTTTATAATTATAATTTTGAAACCACCGATACTACTAAAATCAATTTAAGCCCTAATACTTATGGTCCTTTAGGTGAAATTTTAGAATATGCACAATCAGATGTCGATAATTTATTCTAGGAAAAATTATGAAAAGTAAAACAGAACAGATTTTCTTTGATGATGAAATTGTAGATTTTGGTGATTTAAATTTTGATTTGGAACATGAAGCGCGAATTGAAAAAGAAGAAAAACCGAAAAAGAAGATAATTGAACAACCAAAAAATTCATTGGGTTTAACTGAAGATGAAATGGATACATTTTTAGCTGTTGTTATTGCAGTTTTATTTAATATTCTCTTTGTAGGTATTTTGGTTTGGTATACGTTATGGTATTTTAAACAGTAATTAAGTTGTATTTGGATATAATTTAAAAAAAGGAAAATCAAAATGAATGAATTAATTGAATTATGGAATAGTTCTCCAGTACTTACAACGGTTTTTAATCCGATACTAATCGATTTTAAAGATTGGATAATGAATATGAGTCTTAATAACTTAATAGCTTTAGCAATAATTATATCCTTTTACTTTAGTATTTCATTGACGGTTACTTTAGATGGAGTAGAAAATAATAGACCTAAAGCTATTATTAGTTTAATTACTTTGATTCTATTATTCAGTTATCCCGATAAATTATGGCTTGCAGCAATGCCATTTACTCTAATAACTCTTAGTACCATATTTTGGCAAAAACCATTATTTTGGTATCTAAATTTATTTTTACCATCGGATAGACGAGTAGGTTGAGTTGGAAACTTCTAAAACTTTAGTTGAACTTGATACATTATTATCTAAAGGATGTTGGTGCTTTGATATTGGTACTTTTTGTGAACCTCCAAAATTCTGGTCACAAATTGATTTTATAGCATTTTGTCAAGTTAAACTATTAGAAAAAAAAGAATATCCTTTTTACGTTCCAGATATGGTTAAATTACTATTTAAAACAGTATCAAAAAATGAATTATCTTTTATATTTGAATATTCAAAAACCGATGGTAAAATTGATTTATCTTCACAATCATTTCAAAGTCTAAGAATTTATTTAACGAAAGAAAAAGCTGAAGAAGAATTTTTAAAGCACGCAAAATATATTTTAAAAGATAATTGGTCTGGATTTAATAAGACAAAACGTAGTGATGCCTTTAAATTGGGTATAAGAGATAATAATGAAGTTCTTGAATTTTTAAATTTACATATGCCGGAGTTATTGATATGAAATTTGAAATCGGCTCAGTTATAAAACTTAAAGAACGGTATTCTGAGAAAATAGTTATTGCAAAAGTAGTATCAGAAGCAGAGGAATTATCGCTTTTTCAATATTATGCTCGTACTTTAGATAATAAGATTTTAGGATTTGCGGGTCATGAGGTAATAAGTGTTTATGAGTCTATTGAACTAAAAGAATTTATTGAAAAGTATCCGGAGACATTAATATGAAAATTAATATCAAAGAACATGATATAGTACTTATAAAGGATTATGATGGTGGACTAGTTTTAAGAAAAGCATTAAGATTATATACACCCAATCATTATTCAGATGATTTATATTTAGAAGTGTATGAAGAAGGTAATGGATGTCGATATTTAACAAGTTACAATATTGAGAGAATTAAAGTTAATTTTAAAGGATTATCTTATGAAGAAATTCTAGATAATCATCCAGAATTATTAATTTAAAAAAATGTAAAATAAAAATATAAAAAGAAGGATTATAAATGGATATTACAAAACCATATTTTAATAATGTTGAAGAAGGTCAAGAGGTTTTCGGGCTTATTTTTGGACACGGAAGAGTAGCAACTGTATTTGGTGACGGTCATTATACATTTGAAGTTATGTATGATAATAATTATACAGTTCCATATACGGAAGATGGTATCCCAGGATGGTCGAATAGAGTTGGTGGACAAACAGTTTTTTATAAAGATGACATCGATCTTTATGAGTTTGATTTTACACCTTCAGAAGAAGGTCTTACACCAAAGAAAATTATTAAACTCAGAATTAAAGATAAATTGGAAATCAAATGTCCATCAGGGATTTGGCAAGATGTGAAAAATTGTCCATCATATATAATGGAAGATTATCTAGAGAATGGGAAACTCCATCTGTTTAGAAAAAAAGTAAAAGAAGATAAGGAGTAAAAGTAATTGAAAACACGAGTTACAATGGAAGAACAATATTCTACACTTTCAGCAGTTTATGAAAGTTTAGAAACAAAAGAAAAAATATTAGAGTCGGCTAATAGAGCTATAAAGAAATTTGGTATTACACCAGATATTATGGTTAAACCTCATTCTCAAGTAGATCCAGGAAAGGGTAGAGTGATTATTGAATTTGGTTTCAATGATAGATTTGCTGGAGAATTTTTTGAATATTTAATAGAAGATAACTGTTTATCTTGTGAATAATAAAAAAATATTTTCTAAAAAGTGTCAATAAAATAAGGGGTTTTCTGTAAATTTTAAAATTTAAGGAAAATTTAAGGAAAAAACTGACACTTTTAACATAAATAATAATAGAGAGAATAAAAAGATTAGACTTAAAGTTAATCAAATTCTCTAAATTAAGCAAAATTTAATAAAAAATTTTGTAAAATATACATAAATAAATTTGAAATGTATATGGATTGTCTGATAGAGATTCATAATAAACATAATAAAATAGTCTGTAAAGATATTTTAACAACTGACAACTCTCTTCACACAATTCATATACTATAAATTTATTGTTAGATTATTCAAAGGAGACTAATTATATCTCTTTATGGTTAATTAGCTCCAAGAATAATTTAATATTTCGCTTGAAAGGAGGAAATAGGATATGGCAAGAACATTTATGTATCCACACAATGCTATGCTAGATGAAATGGTAGCACAATTCTTTGGAGATGCATTTGGTAAAAATCAAGGTAGTAAATACCCATTAACAAATGTTTACGATGAAGACGGTATCGCTTATATGGAAATGGCTGTTGCAGGTTTTTCTAAAGATGATATTGAAATCACCGTTGAGAATGATACACTTACTATCAAGGGTGTAAAAGAAAAAGAAGATCATCCAAATAGAAACTATATTAAAAAAGATATAGCTATGAGAAATTTTGAAAAATCTTATAATTTGATGTTTCCAATCGAAAAGATTGATGCAGAATTTGAAAATGGAATTTTAAAACTTACTTTAGTTCCAGTCAAACAAACAGACAATAAACAAAAAATTGAGATTAAAACAAAATAGGAGGTGTTAAAATGTTTGATTTAGTTACTAGAGATTTTAATAGAGGTTTAGCTAGAAATGATGCTTTCGGAGGTTTCGGAGCTTTATCAAATATCTTCGATGAAATGTCAACTCTTTTTGAAAGATTTGATACGGTAGGTTTAGGTCAAAATGATTTTGGTAAAATGAATGTTTACACAAAAGATGATAAATCTATAATTGAAGTTCAAACACCAGGTCTTTCTAAAGATGATATTGATATTACATTAGAAGATGGTATTTTAACAGTATCGGCAGAAAGTAAAGTAGAGAATGAAAAAGATGATAATGATTATCATCTAAAAGAGTTTAGTTACTCATCATTCAGTAGAAGTATTCCAGTATCAGAAGATATTTCTGAAACTGACATCGATGCGAAGTTTGAAGATGGTATTTTGAAAATTGAAATGCCTAATAAACAAATCGAAAATAAAAATATTAAGCGTATCGAAATAAAATAAAGGCTTTTTGTGGAAAAATTTGTTTTGGTAGCAAGAGGTAACTTAGTAAATAGTGCTTTTGCTAATATCGAATATAAAAGAAAAAAAGGTGATTTTTATATCGCCAAATTATTAACATACAGTAGAAATAAACAATCGTTATCATTTGCTGATAATAGATTGTTGTATATTACTGATATTGCATATAATGTTAATGATAAGATATTTTTGAAGAGTAGATATGGTGAAGATACCAATTCAAGTTATTTTCCACGAGATTTAAAGTATCTCTTTGGAGCAATTTTAGAAATTGATAATGGTTATGAAACCTTGTTATCTAAATACTCTAGAGATACTGTTGTTGAGGCAGTTTATTTAACTGATAAAACTACTGAGTTCAAGGATTTTATTGATCCATTAGAATTTCAGTTACTTAGATATAAGTACGGTGAGGATATTTTAAATACTGATTTAATTCAGATTATTAATAAGTATCCAGAAAAGATAATATAGTCCTTTTGAATATTGTAAAATATTCATTCAATTATGTTTTTAAGTTAAAATTAATTAAAAACAATTTAAAATAACACACAAAAAATAATAAAAAAATTCGCTTTAGGAGGAATTAAAAATGACACGAGTTATTGGCATAGATTTAGGAACAACAAACAGCGCGGTAGCAGTATTTGAAGCAGGGGAAGCAAAAATTATCCCTAATGCAGAAGGCAAAAACACAACACCTAGTATCGTAGGTTTTACAGATAAAGGTGAAGTATTAGTTGGTGAACCGGCTAAAAGACAAGCGGTAACAAATCCATCAAGAACTGTTGAAGCTGTTAAAAGAATTATGGGTATGAAATTTTCAGAACCTAGATGTAAAGAAGCACAAGAGAAAGTTCAATATAAAATTGTAGATAAAAATGGACTTGCAGCAATCGATATTGATGGTAAAATTTATACACCTCAAGAAATTTCAGCAAAAATCTTATCAAAACTAAAAGAAGATGCAGAGGCATATCTTGGTGAAAAAGTAACAGATGCCGTTATTACAGTACCGGCGTATTTTAATGATAGTCAAAGAAAGGCTACACAAGAAGCTGGAACAATTGCAGGATTGAATGTACTTAGAATTATCAATGAACCAACCTCAGCATCACTTGCTTATGGTTTAGACAAAAAAGGTGAGGAAAATATTTTAGTCTACGATTTTGGTGGCGGTACATTCGACGTTTCTGTTTTAGAAATTGGAGATGGTACTTTTGAAGTTCTTTCAACAGATGGTAATGCATTCTTAGGTGGTAAAGACGCTGATAATAGAATTGTTAATTTCCTAGCTGATGAATTCAAATCTGCTCAAGGAATTGATTTAAGAAATGACAAAATGGCAATGCAAAGATTATTCGATGCAGCTGAAAATGCTAAGAAAGAATTATCAAGCACAA
>Ga0256828_1001266_pt1 | contig 15910 bp, 13 predicted proteins | sample CV88metaG_FD_185993 | JGI IMG/M metagenome (GOLD analysis project Ga0256828, IMG submission 185993) | Hydrothermal vent microbial communities from East Pacific Rise, Pacific Ocean - CV88 | ecosystem: Environmental > Aquatic > Marine > Hydrothermal vents | place: Pacific Ocean: East Pacific Rise...
TGATTTGTTTACTTATATTTGGTTGTCAAAGATCATTCATCAACACTCTTCCTAGCAACTCGCTAGCCGTCCATGTGTTGTTGGACGCGTATTATAGCACCGAACTCCTTTGTTGTCAAGGGTTTTTTGCATTTTATTGAAAATTCTTTAAAAAAAATTATTTACTTACATTATATATGTAATTTTTACTTAAACTTTACTATGTTTTTATAAAAAACTATCAATATTATTGTATATATTTTTTATGTACAGGGTGAAAGCCGTTACTACTACCGATAAAGCATGACAGGATCAATTAAATGGAGTTATTATGAGGTATGGAACAGAAGTTGAAAATGTAGATATTACAGCACATTGTGCTGTAATACTGTGTAAAAAAGATTAAGCGATAGGCTCTGCCTTTTGAACATCATAGAGGATATCATCCATTGGGTGTCTATACATTGGCATTGCAAGACGTTTTTCATCAAGTACGTGACCGATGAACCCTATAGAACGTCCTACGATAAAGAATGCGTTTAGTGTACCGGACTCAATAAACTCATTGATCTCTTCTTCAGAGTAACCCAATGCTCTCCACATATCTACCATAAGAATACCGATAGTACCATCCACGTTAAGGATAAGGTTCTCTTTCTTAGATGTAGTAAGAGCTTCAACTGTTCTTGCATAGTCAAGTAACGGTGTACTTGGGAAATGCTCAGCTGCAAAGTTCATAAGACCGGTAACTCTAAGGTCCGGGTTCTTAAGAGACTTGATTCTGTGTCCGATCCCCGGAATTGGTACACCCTCACCTTTCATATATGACAAGAATGCTTTAGGATCAAGATCATTGTCATCTGCATATTTGAAGTATTTCGCAGCACCGTCAATCGCACCACCGAATCTCGGTCCGATAGTAAGAAGACCTGTTACCAATGATTCAACTACTGATTTACCTGCACGTGCTGTTACTTTTGCATTGTGAGCACCGGAAACTGCAGGACCATGATCTGCAACAGTTTTGATCACTGTTTCAATAAACTCTGTAGCCCATTTTGGATACTGTTTCTTGAACCATAGAAGTGAAATAACATCACCGATACCTTTACCTGTATCCGGAGTTGCTACTGAAGAGATAGGGAATCCGGCATATGTACACTCTTCTCCCCTGTCATCAGAGATCGTACAGATGAACTGCTTAGGTCTTCTTACTTTTGGTACTATATTGATCTCCGGCTCTGGGATCGGAGCAATATTAAGAGATTCAAATACCTCTTTGATCTTCGCCGGAAGATCATTGAATGTATCCGGTACATGAATACCTGCCTCTCTCATAGCATTGTTTTTATATTCAGCTGTTTCCATTTCACCATTTGCAGATGCACCTGCGTGACCGAATTGAACACCGGAATCATAGTATTTAGCGATCGTACCGATACACCATGCAATGATAGGTTTTTTGATCTTGCCTGATTTAACAGCTTCGATCACTTTGTACTCTTCCGTACCACCTACTTCACCAAGAAGGATCATATATTTTACATCCGGGTTCTCTTCCATTCTAAGAAGGTTGTCGATAAATACTGAACCGACGAATCTGTCACCACCGATAGCAACACCTTCTGCAATACCGTCTGCATTGATAGCAATGATATTTGAAAGTTCATTGAAAAGACCGCCTGAACGTGTCACAAGTCCACAAGAACCTGCTCTATGTAGCTTAGAGTTGATGATGTTGTCGATCGTACCACCGATGTTTGCAATTTTGAATGCACCCGGAACGATAGCACCGACAGTTGCAGGTCCTATCACTGTTACACCGGCATCTCTAGCTGTTTGGTTCATACCGCGAGCAAGTCTTTCAGGAATACCTTCCGCTGTGATCATGATCGTTTTGAATCCGCCGATCGCAAGTGCTTCCATAGTTACATCATAGGCTGTTCTGAATGATGCAAAGTTAAGCAGTACATCAGCTTGGGGTTGTGCCGCTTTTGCATCTGCTGTTGTTTTGTAAAGTGGGATCATGATCTCATCTCCACCCCAGAAGAACTTCTCAAATTTGTTACCCGAGGTTGGTGCTACGATAGCTGCTACTGATGGTGTTTCTCTTTTGATCGTATAGTCATAGTCTAACATTCTCTGGATAGCAGTTTTATTGTTGTTCCAAAAAATAGCCTGTGTATCTTTAGTAAATAATTTTGACATTCTCTTCTCCCTACTTCTCTAGTGCCATACGTACAATATCTGTTACGTGTGTTTCAGGCCCGTAAACTTCAATGTAAAGCCCCATTCTGTCTGCAGCTTCTTTAATATCTTTAAGACCTTTTTCATAGTTAGGTCCACCACGTCTTACGTAGATCTTCGTATCTACTGCTTTGAGTTTATCTTTGTAATTCTCAAATGCCTGAATGATCCCTGTAAATGTTTTGGCAACATCTGTAAAGTTGGCGATCGCTCCACCAATGATAAGTACTTTTCCTCTACCTTGCGGATCCGGTTCTCTTGTCATAAGGTCAAATAGCGTCTCTGCATAGAATTTAGTCTCACCCGTAGTCGGTCCGCCTGAGTACTCACCGTAATTAGCAAGATCATCGATCCCTGCCATATCTGCGATCGTGTCAGCATAAACCACTGAGGCACCACCACCGGCAACCATTGTCCAGATTCTGGCTTCTGGCTTAAGCAGTGTCAATTTAAGTGAAGCACCTGTTTTCGCATCAGCCTCTTCAACTGCCAATACTTCAGGAGATTTCTCTTCCATACCGAATGAAGTAGGATACTCAACATCTCCCCACTGATCTACCATCATGAAACCTGCAGTATCATCAAGTTTTGCAACCATATCAAGAAGCTCTACTTTATTACCTTGAAGTACGAATGGATTGATCTCAAGATATGCGAAATTCAACTCTCTGTATGCCTTAAAGAAACCGATCGCGAATTTGGCAAAATTCTCTTTATCTTCTTCTTTTACATCAGCAGGGATATTTGCTTTGATTTTTGCAGCGATCTGGTCTTCAGTATCAGTGATCTTGAAAGCAACTTCTGTTACTTTTTCGTCCCAACCCTCTTCAACTTCCATTCCACCTTCTGCAGACATATAAAGCATATCATCATCACCTACACATGTTGCAGAGATATAATACTCTTCTGATTGGTCATGCGGAGTAAACGGCTCAACAATGAAATGTGTCAACATATCTACTGATGGTTCGCCTGTTGGCGTATCACCGTCAAAAGAGAAGTAAACTTCCTGTTTTGTACTTGACTTTTCATCGATCCAAGATGCTGCTTTCTCTAAAGAGACATCCCCCGGCTTGGCATCTCTAAAAAGTACCAATCCATTTTTACCTCTTTTCCCAAACAACATATCCGGTTTTGCAACCAGTGGTTTTTCATTTAACCATGCATGTGTTTTTGCAGCTTCTTTAAGTTCTGATCCGTTTTGGACCAGTACTGTTTCATATGAATAAGTAAAATCCGGGAAGTACTTATCCCAATGTTTTGCTAGAATTGACTTTGCGTCATACTCTCTAATCGCCTTTTGAGCCATTGAGTTCTCCTTTAATTTAGTTCTCAATAGTTTAGCATGCGATTGTTTTAACTTTCGTTTAGCTAATTAAAACGATAAGTAGAAACTGAATATTGTGTATTTTAGAAACAGTTTTTCAAGCTTCTTGTGAGCGCTTATCTCTTTCTATTTTGTGCAGGGAAGAATTCCGTAATATTGCAACTGGTAACGTTCCCGTCCATAGGACATGTCATAACAGGTGATACCTTTGGCTTTTAATTCTTTGGAAAGAAAATAAGGTTTATAAATACGGTACGCAAAATGATTTTTAGGCTCTTTTATGACATAAAAGAACATTTTATGAAAAACAATAAGAAAAACACTCAACGCCAAGAATGCCATAACCACGTAAAAACCCCTTTTATAGCGTTTTTGAAATTCTGGAAGACGAACACGTACACTGTTATTGAGGACATCAAGCATCAGTACAATGGCGATCATCACATAAGGTGCAAAATCTGTTATATAGACCCTCTGTCTGATGGAGAGGATCAATGAGACAGCAAATGCCGTAAAAGAGATGTACCATAAAAGCGTCTTTTTCTCTCTAAGCAGGATACGGTACATTGCATAGAAGAAATAGAGAAACAGCAGTGGAGAGAAAACGGTTGCATAGAGACCGAATATCTCTACAAAGTGCCCCGAAGGCCGTCCGCCGATCTCTATGCCTTTAGCAAGATAGACAAAGGCAATAAGAAATGCTGCTGAGAAGATAGAGAGTTTTTTATCTTTATGGATCACACCGTAAAGGAAAAGTGCTATAAAAAAGATAATAGAGGCTTCATGGATAAAAAAGAGTGCAAGCATGATAAAAGGGAGTAAGAGAAAATGTCCCTTTTCATAAAGTAACACAAACAGCAGTACCAAGGGCAATACGATGATCGCTACGTTAACTAGGGTCGTTGCCGTAAGAATACCGGGCAGGAGCATAAAGATAAAAGTAGAAAGATAAGCATCTTCATGTTTGGGAAAGTAACGCCTGCTCAATTCATAAAATAATCCTATAGATAAAAACCCGAAAAAGATATAGAAGATCCTTAAGCCCAGAAAACCGGGGATCAGATCTTGACCCCATCGCATCAATGTACCTACTACATCATGAGAAGTATAAAGGATCTTTGCCTCATGCGGGCTGATAGGTGTCGTAGCGGCAAGATAAAAAACAGCGATAGCATACAGGAGTGATGCTAAAAGAAAATACTGTTTTCTCATCTCTTGACCTTGTAGTTTTAAAGTTTTAAGAAGTTATCTAACATCTCATGTCCATATTCACTCATAATGGATTCGGGATGAAACTGTACTCCGTAAACAGGCTTGTCTTTGATCTGCAAAGACATGATCTCATGGTCATCTTTACTGTGTGACGTTGCAATGATATTCTCAGGCAGGTTCTCTTTGTTCACTGTCAAAGAGTGGTAACGTGTTGCTCTGAACTCTTTTGGCAGATCTTTAAAGATAGGTGTCTCTTTTTCTACCTCAACCTGAGATGTTTTTCCATGCATCATATTTTTGGCTCTTATCACTTCACCGCCGAATGCCTGGGCAATACTCTGATGCCCCAGGCAGATACCGAAGATGGGTGTAGTGTCTGCAAATGTCTTGATGACATCAAGTGTCACTCCGGCATCGTCCGGTGTAGAAGGTCCAGGAGAGAGGATGATCTTCTCAGGATTAAGCGTTTTGATCTCCTCTATGGTCATCTCATCATTACGGATCACTTTCAAGTCTGCTCCGAGTTCTCTACAATACTGTACGACATTGTATGTAAAACTGTCATAATTGTCTATCATTAATACCATTAATTACTACCTTTTAAATCTTCACACCAAAAAAAATCTATCCATTCTTTGGCTTCCTGAACATACCAGTTGGGAGCTATTTTAGCACTTTTCTTATAAAAAAGTGATGCTGTTAGAAAAGTCATTGCTGGATACTTCTCCTTTAAAACTTTTAAAACTTCTAGCAACGTATCGCCACTGTCTACAATATCATCTACAATAAGTACCTGTTTGGCAGATTTAAGATCCGGGATATTGAAGACCTCTACACTCTCTTTTTTCTGAGTATCTTCATACCCTATGGTATTGATGGCATAGACTTCACGAAGGTCATAATACTCTCCTAACATTTGAGCCATACTCAACCCGCCCCTTGCTATACCTAAAATGGCATCAAAAGGTTGGTCTATTTTTTGTGTGAGGGTTTTGAGGTCTTCTTTAAATTCTTGGTAGGGGTAATATATTTTTGTCATCATTATAATCTCAAAGGTGCGTTAGCAAATGCACCCTACGAATACACCTTTAATTCATGATAGAGGCTGTCTCGCTCTACCGGAGTAAAACCTGAGTTTTTTATCATCGCTACAAAATCATCCAGATTCATACCCGCAGAACTTGCAGCTCCTGCTGCTGACTGGATAGACTCTTTTTCTATGGTACCGTCCAGGTCATCTGCTCCAAACTCCTGGGCAATGAGTGCCAGGTTGATCGTAGAAGTTGCCCAATAGGCTTTGATATGAGGGATATTGTCCAGCAAAATACGTGCAATGGCATAGGTTTTAAGTACCTCTTGACCTGTCGGGAACTTTTCTACTTTAAGAAAGTTATTCTCTTTTTGATAGACAAGAGGGATAAAGGCATTGAACCCGCCTGTTTTGTCCTGCAGGTTGCGCAGACGCAGCATATGGTCAATACGGTGTGCTTTTGTCTCTACATGTCCAAAAAGCATCGTTGCATTGGATTCTTTGCCTCTTTCATGCCATTTTTGGTGAATCTCCAACCACTGGTCTGAAGTCACTTTACCTTTACAGAGGTACTCACGTACTTTTTCATCAAAGATCTCTGCTCCGCCTCCGGGCATGGAGTCCACCCCGCTTTCTATCATTAGATCAAGTACTTCATCATAACTCAAACCGTATTGACGATGTAGAAAATCTATCTCTGCGGCCGTCATGGATTTGATATGCACATCAGGAAATTTTTGGCGTATTTTTCTGAAAGCTCCCATGTACCACTCTACACCATCGCTGGGATTGTGTGCAGAGACAATGTGCAGCTCTTTCGCTCCGTTTTTAATGGAGTTCTCGGCAATAGCCAAAATCTCTTCATGACTCATGGTGTATTGGTTGGGATTTTTTCTGCTTGCCGAGTAGGCACAGAATTTACAGATATCTGCACAGACATTGGTAGGGTTTATATGCCGGTTGATATTGAAATAAGACTTTTTACCGTACTTCTCTCGACGTATCTCATCTGCAAGTTCGCCTAAAATATAGAGATCAAGTTCATAAAGTGCTTCACCTTCTTTTTGAGTGAGTCGTTGGCGGTTACGTACCTTCTGTATCAAATCCATTTGCATAATCCATAGTTATTTTTGGGTATTATACCAATATAATATTATGGAGAGTAGATTGGATACCGTTAAAGCCCAGATAGAAGAGTTACTTTACAATAATGCACCCGATTTTGAGATAGCAAAAGTACTGAAAAAAAATATTAAAACCTATTTTGAAACACTGGAAGAGACGTTTTCCCATTCCGGAGGAAAAGATTTTCTTGTCAAACATACCAGAAAGATAGATACTGTACTTAAAATGGTCTACAGGATTGCCCATAGAGAAATGTTCGGCTCTTATGCACCTATGAAGAACAACATTCCCCTTGCCCTGGTTGCACTGGGCTCTTACGGACGAGAACAACTTTGTGTACATTCAGATATCGACCTAATGATCGTCTATAAAGAGGTACCCGGATATAATCTTAAAGAGATGATAGAAAAGATACTCTACATACTGTGGGATACAGGCTTGAAACTGGGACACCGTGTGCATACCGTTGAAGAGCTCTATGATGTCTCAAAAACAGATATCACCATCAAAACTGCGCTGATAGAGTCCCGTATGATCGAAGGATCAAGCTTTATCTGGACTGAAACACAAAATGCCATCTCTCAGATACGCCATGATGATCCTAAAACATTCATAGAGCTGAAACTGCAGGAGCAGGAACAAAAACATATCAGATTCCCGCTGACGATGGAGCCCAACCTTAAAGAGGGTGTCGGCGGTTTTCGTGATGCCAATCTTGTTTTTTGGATAGGAAAGGTTTTTTACAATGTTAACAGTATCAAAGACCTCCCTGCTGAGATTGTCGATGAAAAAGAGTACCGTCCGTTCCGTATCGCTTTAGAATTCCTCTTCCGCGTGCGTTCTGCTCTGCATCTGGCTACAGGAAAAAAAGAGGACAAGTTACGCCTGGACCTTATACCGACTATTGCCAAACTGTTAGGCTATGAAGAGAGTAGACAGGGACATATGAAGTTTGCTAAAAAAGTGACGGAATCTCTCAAGATCATTAGACTCTACAGCTATATCTGGCTTGATAAACTCACCAAGGAATATGTCACGGATGATCCACAAAAGAATTTCATTTATCCAAGGCATGAGGATTTCAACGGTCTGCTAAAACAGCTTTGTGCACATGCCGACAAACCTTTTCATGCACATCCGAGTTTTCTTCTTGCACTGATCACAGCCCAGAGACCGGATCGTCCGGATGAAGCCCTCTACAAAATAATTGCCACTATTTTTCATCAACCTTACAGCTATTCTATTTTAAGTACCCTCTCCTATGCAAGACTCTTAAAATATACTATTCCTCCCATAAAAAAAGTGGTTGATCTTCCCCAGTTTGACGGCTACCATAAATATGCTGTCGATATCCATTCCATCCGTTGTATGTATCATCTTGAACATATAGAAGACAGTTTTATTCAAATATTATTTGATGCTTTAAGTGATGATGAAAAAGCGATGTTGAAACTTGTCACCTTTTTACATGATGCGGGCAAAGGTCGTAAAAGAGACCATCACCACGTAGGAGCCTCTTTGTTTAAAGTATTTGCCAACAAACTTCATATCAAAAATGAATTGATTGAAATGGGAGAGAGCCTGATACTTCACCATACACTAATGAGCAACATTGCCCAAAGAGAAGACCTCTATAATGAAAAAGTCATCTTCAGTTTTGCGTCACACTTTCCAAGTAAAAAACTTTTAGATATGATCTACATCCTCACTTATGCCGATATGAACGGTGTAAGCAGTGATACCTACAACTCTTTCAATGCCAGGCTTATCAAAACACTTTACAGACAATCTGTAGAGGTACTTGGTCGTACTGCAATGCTTGATGAAGCAGCAAAACGTGCAAAAAAAGAGAGCAGCTTGAAAAAACTTGCCACTTTCAAAATTTTAAAAAAGAGTGAACAGAAAAAAATACTTCAAATTCCGTCAAATCTGCTCTTTTTACGTTACAGACCGCAAAGGATCATTGATATTTCAAAAAAAGCCTTTGAAACAGAAGCATATGAATTTCATATCAGTAACGAAGAGTACCTTACCATTGAGATCATTCGTAAAATTCCTTTTAACCTTGGCTATCTTTTAGGGAAACTTGGAAATCTCGATGTGGTCAACATGGACATTTGTAAACTCTTTAATGAACTCAAATACTTCAAGATCGATTTTGCCCATAAAGTAACACCTGAAGAGATAGGATTTATTGAGACATTCATACATGACTCTTTTGAAGATAAAAACGAGTCTCTTCTCTACAGCCCGGTGATCCAACAAGATGAAATAGAAATAGACTGTGAACACTCCCAAACGTATGCGATCATGCACCTTAAATGTAAAAACCAAAAAGGTCTGCTTGCCTATGTTATTGATATGTTCGATGAGATAGGCATTGACATTGTCACGGCTAAAATACATACACTGAAAAACAGGGTTCGAGATATGTTTCTCATCGAAAAGAATGGAAACTTTTGTCATAATACAGACAGAATAATAGATAAACTAACAGGGAAGAATTAAATATGTGTGGAATTGTAGGATATTTAGGTAAAAAAGAGAAAAAAGAGATACTGCTTGAAGGACTTCAGGAACTTGAATACAGAGGCTATGACTCAGCAGGTATTGCAGTCATTAAAGGTGAAAAACTCAACAATTATAAAGCCCTAGGTAAATTGGAGAATCTTCGTGAAAAGACTAAAGGATTCACCTCTGAGGGCTTTGGGATCTCCATCGGGCATACCCGTTGGGCAACACACGGTAAACCGACAGAACTCAATGCACACCCGCATCTGGGTGCCTACTCTTATGTGGTACATAACGGTATCATAGAGAACTACCAGGAGTTGAAAGAGGAGCTCCAGGCTGAAGGCATCACTTTTCTGAGCCAGACAGATACCGAGACCATCGTTCATCTTTTTGAGAAATACCATAAAATAGAGAATGATCCATTCAAAGCTTTTGAAAAGACTATAGCCAGACTCGAAGGTGCCTATGCCACACTTCTTATTACAGAAGCAGCACCGGAGACGATCTTTTTTGCAAAGAATGGCTCCCCTATGCTTATCGGGTTCAATGGTGATGATGTCTATTTTGCCTCTTCAGATACACCGATCATCGGTAAAGCTACAGAGGTGTACTACCTGGAAGACGGAGAGTACGGTTATGCCAAAGAGGGTGAAGTAAAACTCTTTGATGAAAACGGTGAAAAAAGTTTTATCAAACAGCCGCTTACTGCAGACAAGATATCTGCACAAAAAGACGGATACCGCTTCTTCATGGAGAAAGAGATCTATGAACAAAGCCGCGTCATGGGTGAGACCATGATAGGGCGTGTTTTGGATGATTCCATCAACTTTGAAGAGCTGGATGAAGACTTTTTTGACGGTATCTATGCGATCAAGATCTGTGCCTGCGGCACAAGTTACCACTCTGCACTTGCCAGCAGCTATCTTTTTGAACGTATCGGTAAGATGCGTTGTGATGTAGAGATCGCATCTGAATTCCGTTACAAAGAACCGTTTTTAACAGATAAAACACTCTTCATTACCATTTCACAAAGCGGAGAGACGGCAGACACGCTTGAAGCACTTAAAATGGCAAAAGCAGCAGGACTGAAAACATTGAGTATCTGTAATGTGGACAACTCCTCCATCGTAAGAGAGAGTGATGCAGCCATCCTTACCCGCGCAGGGATAGAAAAAGGGGTAGCTAGTACCAAAGCATTCGCTACACAAAGTATGGTTCTTTGGATGTTGGCTCTGTATGTAGGTCAAATAAAAAATACCATTTCAAAAGAGACGATAAAAACAGAGATAGATGCTATGCTGCATACACCAAAAGCATTAGTCGTTAGCGATAAACTGCATGAACGTATACACAGACTCTCCAAACGTTACCTGCACGGACACGGTTTCTTCTTCATCGGTAGAGATATCTTCTTCCCTCTTGCTCTGGAAGGCGCACTAAAACTCAAAGAGATCAGCTATCTCCACGCAGAAGGTTACCCTGCAGGTGAGATGAAGCACGGGCCTATTGCTCTTGCAGACAGTGAACTCTTTACCATCGCCCTCATGCCAAAGACAATGCACTACGACAAGATAAAGTCAAACGTAGAAGAACTCTCTGCCCGTGATGCAACCATCTTAGCTATCTCTCCGGAACCGTTTGAGTTGGCAGATGACTTCATCCAAACCCAATACAGCTCTCACCCTATGGTGGAGTTCTTTGAGATGATGGTAGTGACACAGTTGCTTGCACTTGAAATTTCTGTGAGACTTGGGAATGATGTGGATATGCCTAGGAACTTGGCTAAAAGTGTTACGGTAGAGTAGCGTTCTAATATAAAGGTTTAATTATGGCAAATGGAAAAACAAAGTATCTAGGTACAAAAAAATTAAATATCGATTTTGTTATTTTAAATGAACATTCTAAGCGTCAAAAAAAACAAGCTCTTTCTTTTACTAAAGAAGCTGAAGAAGAATTTTTACAAATTGATAAATCTCAACATAGTGAAATTAGAGCAATTATTAAATCAAAAATACTCAATTCTACATCTGCATTAACTGGTCCTTTACGTAAAGTTTCAGTAGAAGATGTAACCTTTGCTAAGTTTAAATTATCAAAAAAAATAAAAAATATTAAACTTAATAAAAATAAAAAATTCTTATAAACTTAACTTGTTTTGCTTATATAAGAGGGACTGGATCAAAAATTCATTTTCTTTAACTTTATTGATACTTGCTTATATTTAATAACTAACTCATTATTTCTAATACTTCTAGCAACATTCTGAAAAACCTCTAATGTTTCTTCATTAAATTTTTCATCATCACTTATCCCCGTTTTAGATATCTCAACTAAAATATTTGATATATACTCTATAGTACCATGACCTACATAGCATTTACTATTACTAAACTCCAAACTTTTACAATCTTTTATTTCTTTTAAACTCGCTACATCAGAAGAACGAACCTTTAATGTAAAAGTACAACTTTTCTCTATTTCCCTCAATTTAGCTTTAGCTTGCTTCAGATTTTTTTCTAACTCTAAATCTTTAGCTGATTTAAATTTTTTTCTTTTTGAACTATTTCTCTTAGTATTTTTAAATAATATATTTATTGTGATATCTGTTAAAAACTTAGTTAATAACTTCATCTATTTTCTCCTTAATTTTAAAATTATTTTGAAACCACTCTTCACATAAGGTTTGATAGATTATTTTATAAGCTTCTAATTTTTCTAAATTATAACCATCCTCAAAATAAGCTCTCAAAAAAACTTCTTGCATCTCCCCCTCCAACCCAAACTCCACACAAACACAAGCCAGATCAAAGTACCTGTCATTCATGCCTGCATATTCCCAATCTATGAACTTTACATCATCAGAGAAAAAGATATTTTGTGGGTTTAGATCGTTATGGCAAAGGACGTACTCTTTTGGGTAGCACTCTACTCTACTAGTATCTGTCTGCAGTTTTATAGGCTTTGCATCTATAGTGATGCTATGTAACTTTTGTAAAGTCTGGGCTAAAAGTTTTAACTCATTTTCATCTAGTTTACGCTTATGCTCACCTTCTAAAAACTCAAATACAATAAAGCCATTTTCTCTATCAAAAACCAATGGCTCTACTGTGATACCTTGTGCATACGCTAAGTGTTGTACTTTCCACTCAAACTCTCTGTCTATATCCTCTCGTAAGAGCTTACGGACAATATACTTTACCCCATCAGCCACGACAAGATAGTTCTCATTACAATACCCCTGATTTTCCAAGCAGTCACAAGAGTCTATCTGCTTATCACTAAAAAAAGGATGGTTTTTGAGTAGTTTTATCATTGCTTTACGAGTGTATGGTTTTGCATCTTGTAGACATGGTTGGCTATGCGTTCGCAGTCTTCTACTTCGTGGGTGACCATGATGGTGTGCAGCTTGTGTTCTACGGTTATCTTTTTGACTAGGTCCAGCATCTCTAAGCGTGTTGCCTCGTCTAGTCCTGTGAAGGGTTCATCCAGCAGTAAGATGGGCTCTCTTCGTATGAGTACACGAGCCAATGCTACACGCTGCTGCTGTCCACCTGAAAGTTGTGAAGCAATAGTATGTTCATACTTCTCCAAGCCTACCTCTTTTAAGATAAGCTGTACTTTTTCAACCTCTTCTATGCTGTCTTTTAGGGCTTTGTTTACACCAAGTAAGATGTTCTTTTGTACGGTGAGGTGTTCAAAGAGATTATGACTTTGGAAAAGTATCGTCACAGGTCTTTTTTCCACAGGAAGTCCTATTAACTCATGATCGTCAAGTTTTATACTGCCTGAGGCGGGTTCTACAAAACCAGCTATGAGGTCAAGCAGAGTGGACTTACCGCTACCGCTTTGTCCCAATACGGCTACTATTTCTCCAGGTTGCACTTCCAGGTCATAGGTGTAGGTATCGTTGGCATTTTTGTACTGATATTGTAGATTGTTTATTTTAAGCAACTTTACTCCTAAATTTCATTTCTTTTTTTCTATTTCCTCTTATTTATATTGAGGCGTTGTTATTCCCATCATTTTTTTTAGAAAAAAACGAAGCAAAAAAAGCGTCATCATTCTCGAATCGCTTCGCTTTCAAGGTCGTTCATGATGACAAGGCACACTTCGTGTGATTTAATGAGATTTTCCCTTAAACAATTTCGGTACGACAATAAATACCGACAACACAAGTACCAATAGCACCAAACCCACCCCAGCTGCATCTGTAGTTCTGTACGAACCCATGAGCTGATAAAGGTACCAAGGCAGTGTTGTAAACTCATCACTTCCAAAGAGTGCTATGATACCCAAATCTCCCAGAGAAAAACAAAAAGCCAATGCAAAAACATAGCCAAGCGATGACTTGAGATAAGGATAATCTACATAAACCCATCTCTGCATATTGGTAAGCCCCAATGAAAAAACCAACTTGTCATACCTTTGTGCAGTTTTTTGCATGGCAGGGGCAAGCACAGAGAGGGCAAAAGGGAGGGACATCAGTACATTTGCCGTAAGCAGTGCTGCTGTAGACCAGAGCACCATAGGGGCTTCATACTTTTGAGACATAAGGAAAAAGCCCAGTCCCAATACCAGTGCAGGAATCGCCAGATAAAGATTACCGGAAAATGCCACCACAGCATTTAGAAATTTTGCAAACGATTTCCCGGCCAAGCGTGTCTCCAAAGTAAAATTGCGTCTTGTATCGCTTAGGAAGAGTGCTATGACCACGGTAATCATACTTGAAAGTGTAGCCAATACAACAGAAGTCAAGAAAGAGCGTATAAACAGTTCTTCTTTGAAAATACGTACAAAATCTGCACCGACCCCGTCTATGATGATCACGATCAGAGGCAGTACAAAAAAGAGTGTAAAGAGTACAATGATCACTCTTTGGAAGAGTTGCACCCCTTTGGACTCTTTCCATGGTATCTCGAGCATAGCTGTTTTCAGATTGGCAAGTCCTGTTTGGAAACTGGAAGAAAAGATCACAAGCAGTGCAGAGATACTCAGTTGAATAAGTGCCAATTTCAGTGCCAATCCTATGTCAAAATCCAACTTTACCGCTTCGTAAATGGCAACTTCCAATGTGTTGTAGCTTGGACTTCCCCCTAAAAGAAGTACGACAGCAAATGAGGTGAAACACAGAAGAAAAATAGTTGAACCAATGCTTAGCAGTGTAGACTTTAACGCAGGGTACTCTACATACAGAAATCTTTCCAGCAGAGAAAAATTCAGACTCTTAGCCAATTTGTATTTCTCTTTGGGGATAGACTCAAAACTGTGCAACAGTGCTCTAGATGCGAAAGAAGCGTTCAAATAGGTATGCGCAAGCAAGATACCTCCCAGACCGTACAGATAGGAGCCAAAGGAGTGGTCAAACAGATACAAACCTGCCTGATTGATCCATCCGTTGCGTCCGAAGATACCGATGAGCCCAAATACGACAATAAGCGTGGGCAGCACCAAAGAGGAAGAGAAAAGTGCTACCAGAAGAGAACGCCCTTTAAAACGGGATTGATGTGCCAAAGACCATGCAAGAAGCATCCCCACTGCCAAAGAGAGCAGTGTAGAGAGAAACGCCTGATAGAGTGTGAATTTTAAAAGTGCATAGACTCTGCTGTCTATCTGTGTAAAAATATTTGTATCCTGGGCAAAGTAAAGTGTTGAAAAAAGCAGACATGCAAAACCCAACAGCAGCAGAGAGATCCCCATACCCGGGAGCAGAGATGCTTTAAATCTAAGCAAGCCTTTGTACATGACTACTTCTGTATGGCATCGAGCCATTCATCAATGTATGCTTTACGGTTGGCCTCAACATCTTTGCCGTCCTTTAAAAGCATTTTGGAAGGGATGATCAACTGCTCAAACGCTTTGGGTAACCCTTTTGGGGTCTTTACCACAGGGTATGCCCAGTTTGTCGTAGGGATGATATCTGCAAAAGTTGATGAGAGTATGAAAGAGAGAAACTTTTTTGCCAATGCCTGATGTTTGGAAGATTTCACTACAGCTGCCACTTCTATCTGCCCGTAATGTCCCTCTGCAAAAGAGGCCGCTTTGATATTGGTCTTCTTTTCTTCTATCATGTGATAGGCAGGTGATGTCGTGTAACTTAACACCATATCTGCTTCACCTTTTAAAAAGAGCCCATAAGACTCTGACCACCCTTTTGTAATGGTCAGGATATGCGGTGCCAGATGCTTCCAGTACTCCCCTGCCTTCTCACCGTAGAGCTCCTTGATCCACAGAAGCAGTCCTAGTCCGGAAGTAGAAGAGCGCGGATCCTGAATGACGATCTTGAAATCTTTAGGCATAGCCGCCAAAGCATCAAAAGATGTCGGTGGATGCTTTACTTTATTTTCATCATAGACAAAAGCGAAATAGCTATAGTCAAACGGGATAAAGGTATCATCACTATACGGCACAGGCAATTCCAATTGAGAAGTATTTAATTCATGCGGCATAAAGAGACCTGTTTTTTTCGCCACTTGTGC
>Ga0256828_1001267_pt1 | contig 15908 bp, 17 predicted proteins | sample CV88metaG_FD_185993 | JGI IMG/M metagenome (GOLD analysis project Ga0256828, IMG submission 185993) | Hydrothermal vent microbial communities from East Pacific Rise, Pacific Ocean - CV88 | ecosystem: Environmental > Aquatic > Marine > Hydrothermal vents | place: Pacific Ocean: East Pacific Rise...
AACCATATCTGCTACAATACGGTTAATAATAAGATACTTTGCAACCTCTTCACCATTTTTAACTTTAAATGACTTAGAATCTAAAATACCAATAGCTCTGTCTGCATCACGAATAGAAGAGACTTCCGGGTTTACCACCACAATCGCAGCATCAGCGAACTCAATGGTATGTTCATACCCACTCTCAATCCCAGCTGGAGCATCTAAGATGACAAAGTCAAACTCCTCTTTTAACTCAGCTACCAATTTTTGAACTTTATCTGAGTCAAGAACTGATTTGTCTCTGGTTTGTGAGGCAGCAAGGAAGTGAAGATTTTCATTTACTTTACTCTTAATGAGTGCTTGTTTTAAACTCGCTTCCCCCTCCATAACTTGAACCATATCGTAAACCACACGGTTCTCTAACCCTAAAATCATGTCAAGGTTACGTTGACCAATATCAAAATCTACCACCACACATTTTTTTTCATTGATTGCGATACCTAATCCAAGGTTTGCTGTTGCTGTTGTTTTACCAACTCCACCTTTTCCACTAATAACTGCAATGACTATGCCCAATTTATCTCCTTCTTTAACACAGGGGTTATGATTATCTCATTATTTTTTAACTCAACCCGATTCAATCTATCGGCAAGTAATCCGTTGTCAACCTCAACATCATGAAACACAATATTGGCTTTAGGAGATGCTGTTAACATCATAAAGTTTCCATAACATCGGATTGAACCTTCAACGACTTGTGTAATAATTAAATTTCCTGTTGTTTTAATAGTTGCTCCACTATTGACACGACTTAACAGCAACAAATCTCCGTTGATGTTTAACTCTCGTCCACTTCGAATCATCTCATCTAAAACCGTAAGGTTATTTTGTAACCTACTTGAAAGTTTTTCAACTTCGGCTTGGGCTATCTGTTCATTCACTTTAGACTCAGTGTGTAAAACTTTAAGCTCCTCTTCAAGTGCTTTTCTTGAACGCCCTTTAGGGAGGCTAACATCGTGTAGATAGTGTAGTTTTTTTTTCTCTAAATAATCTTTAATGGAGCTACTTAACTTACCCTGTATCACTATCAGATGATCTTTAAAAAGTAGATAATTAGTATCAAAGAACTCTTTAAATTTGACTTCGTCAACAACTGTTGTTTCAAACACCTTTACTGAATATTGATTACTTTGCAAGAAAGCTCCATTGTTATTATTTATTAATAGCATGAAGTTTATCTATTTTTCGATTAATTAATGGTTTAAAAGCCACAATAAAGTCCATATTTTAGATTTTTATAATAAATAAATAGTCATAATCATATTATAACTTTTTACTGCAAGGGCTACTCATAGATGAAAATTGTACAATTTCTACAAACAACCACTATTTTAATACTGTTAATCTTAATGAGTTACTTTGGATATGTTACCTACAAAGAAGCCAAACTCTATGAGCAAAAAACAGCTCAAATTGCACAGATGTCCAATGCCAATGCCTTAGCATCTGAAAAAATTGATGAGTTTACCTCTATCATCTCTTTGGGTTTAGTTAAAAATAAGAGCAAACAGATTCTCAACAAACTCAAAGAGTCACAAAGCCTTGCTAACCAAAGAAGTAAGACTTTTTTGTACTACTTCTTAATAGCACTTGGTGTTATTATTCTCTTAAGCTTCACCTGTAGCCTAAGATGTGCCTCCATGACTCTAAGCTTTGCCACGTTTATCTCTCTTATTTTTGGTCTTATTAACCCCATTCTCATGGTCACCATCCACAAACCTGTTGAGTATCTAGGCGATGTTATTCTCTCTTTTGAATCTAAAGGAATTTTAGGCTCTATCTCCAAACTTTTTGAGACAGGCGAAACAGCTGTCGCCATTACTATTCTGCTCTTTTCTGTAGCACTACCACTCATTAAAAGCTTTACACTAACCTTTACACTTCTTTTCTATCAACACCCTTGGGGACACAAACTTGTTGCTTTCTTTAAACAGATAGGAAAATGGTCAATGATTGACGTCTTCGTTGTCGCCACCTTCTTAGTCTATCTCACCAGCAACGGAGGAGGCGTAAGCCACGCCGAAATTCAAGTGGGACTCTACTTCTTTCTAATCTATGTTATTTTGTCCATGATTACGGCAATTTTGACGCAGAAGGTTTTGTTGAAAGAGGTGAATAGAACGCTTTAGATTTTGTTTTGTCAAGATTATAAATATAATATATAGTATTACATTACTAATATTTTATGATATAATAGGAATAGATTACTATTGGAGTCACCTATGTTAGAGCGTTTTTTTCAACTTAGTCAAAACTATATTATTAATTATAAACAAGATTATGTGCGTTATTTTTTAAGAACAACCCCTCTTTCTAACCGATTTTCCATTATCTCTGGTCAAAGAGGTATTGGAAAAACAACAACCATTATCCAATATATGCAACAACATTATCCTGACCTTTACACCACAAAAGCCATCTATATCCAAGCAGACCATTTTTTGTTAGGTAACTATTCGCTTTACGAAATAGCAGATGAGTTTGTAAAGATGGGTGGAGAACTGCTCTGTATTGATGAGATACACAAATACAACCATTGGTCAAAAGAGCTAAAAAGCATCAACGATACCTTTAAAGAGTTAAAACTTGTCGTCTCAGGTAGTTCTGCCTTAGAGATTCACAAAGGGAGTCATGACTTAAGTAGACGTGCTTTGGTTTACCACATGAAAGGGATGAGTTTTCGAGAGTTCATCGAGATAAAAGTAAACATCAAATTAGAATCATTCAAATTAGCTAGACTATTAGAAGAGCATCAAACCATTGCTCAAAATATAATAGATACCCTATCTGAGCAAAAAGAGCATATTCTACCTCTTTTTAAAGAGTATCTTTCGGTAGGTTACTACCCCTACTATTTTGAATACAACAATAAAGAGCAATTCTACATGGCACTAGAACAAAATATCCATACTACAATTGAGAGTGATTTACTGGCTATTTACCCCTCTTTGACAGGAAACAGTATTAAAAAATTAAAGTCATTATTAAAAGTTATCTCTGCATCCGTCCCTTTTATTCCTGACATGAAAAAGCTAAAAAATATTGTGGGTGTAGGCGATGAAAGAACCTTAAAGAACTATCTTAAATATTTAGAAGATGCAGGACTCATTAAAATGCTCATGAAGAGTTCAAAAGGGTTAGGAAGCATTGAAAAACCTGAAAAAATCTACTTAGACAACAGTAACTTACTCTTTACAACAAATGCTGATATTGGCACGGTTAGAGAGACTTTTTTTATGAATCAGCTTACAAAAGAGCATCAACTTATTGCACCTAAAAATGGTGATTTTTTAGTCGATGAAAAGTTTACTTTTGAGGTGGGTGGCAAAAACAAAAGCTTCAAACAAATCAAAGATATGAACCACTCTTTTGTAGCCTCAGATGAGATAGAACGAGGTTTTGGAAACAGAGTTCCTCTTTGGTTGTTTGGTTATTTGTATTGATTAGAAAAAGTTGTAATATAACTACTGCCTAACAGGAATTGTATTACTAATATTTTAGATAGTGGTATGATTTATCTTTCTGTCAAGTTAAATGTATAGTAGGGTCGATTTTATCGCCCACAAAATCAAATTATTTCCATATCTCTTCTTTTAAATATTTTTTCAATTCAAGATTTAATAAATCTAAATTTTCATAAATTGATAACTGTATAAGTGTTCCATTATCAAGTTCTAAAAATATTTTTTTTATCTTCTTGCTTTTTTCATTAATAATTATCTTAGTTATACTATTCCAATATACTCTATTTTTTCCTAAATTATCAGAAAAAATCATACCCAATGAATTAATTTCCAACTCATGTATCTTTGAAAACTTAATAAATTTTTTAGTAAAAATCCAATTTACAGTTAATATCACCATTACAATAAATCCAAGGATTTTCATTACTAAAAAAAATTCTTCTTGACTTTTTTGTTGAGTCCAAACTAGACCTAAAAACAATAAAATTGGTATACTCATTTGTATAGGAACGATATATTTTCGACGTATAACTTCTTTTTTCGATATTTTAAACTTCATTATATTATCTATTCAACTAAATCACCATCTTCACATCATCATGGTCAGAAAAGGCTTTAAAAATAGCATCTCTGTCCTCTTGCGAAGCCACTTTACAGGTCATATTTAACGAGTGAAACTTTCCTTTGCTAGAGCTGTTTCCCCCTTTGGTGGTGTAGGCACGCTCTCCTACGATGTCGAAAATACACGCTTGAAGTTTTGTTTTGTCTGTGCCAATTACTTTGTAGCCCCAGTCACACGGGTACTCTATCTCTGGTTTTTCACAACTGTTTCCATCTAAAATCATTCTTATCCTTTATCTACTAAAATCGCCACTGTTTCCACCAGATTTTTTCTCTAGTTGAACATTTCGTATTACCATCCCTTTGTCAATCGCTTTGAGCATATCGTAAATGGTTAACAACCCTACGCTAACCCCTGTCAACGCTTCCATCTCAACTCCTGTTTGCCCCTTTAGCTTAACCCGTAGTGTTAACTTAAATCCAGGGAGTTCAGGTAACTCTTCAATATCTGTTTTAATAGAAGAGAGCATTAAAGGGTGACACATCGGAATAAGCCGACTGGTCTCTTTCGCCCCTTGAATCGCTGCAATGACAGCCGTCTGCAACACGGGACCCTTTTTGGTGATGTTGCTCACCACAGCCTCGTAGGCTTCTCGGGTTACCTCTATGATGCCTGATGCAACAGCCACTCTTGTGGTGGCTTCTTTGTCGGAGACATCTACCATTTTGGGTTTATTATTTTCATCTAAGTGTGTTAAGTTCATTACTTACCTTTAATCTAATAGCGAATTTTAACAAAAAAGTAACGAAAAGCACTTTAAGCAAAATTTCTTTCCTTTCATATTTTATATATAAAATTTTTATTAACCAAATTGATGTTATAATAAATTTCAAGAAAATTTTATTTTTTTAATATTTATATTGGAGTTTTTACATGAAACACTACATACTTTCTCTACTTCTCATTAGCTTTGTTGGCTGTACCACGAAAGATGATTATGTTCTTTTTAACCAAACACAAGTCAATAGCAATGACAAACATCGCCAAGAGACCATTACTGAGTTAAAAAAAGTAGCATTTGAATATAAGATTCAACCTCATGACAGAGTATCCGTTATTGTCTACAAACACCCTGACTTAAGTACATCAAGTCAAAATAACCTACAACAAGAGAGAGGTATTTTGGTGAATTCACGAGGAGAGATTAGAATTCCACTTATTAAAAATATCCATATTGCAGGGCTTTCACAAACCCAAGCAGAACAAGCCTTGACGAATGCGTTGGCTGTCTACATTAAAAACCTGATGTACAACTAGAGGTACTCAACAAACGAGCCTATATTATTGGTGAGGTAAAAACACCAGGGGAGATTGACTTACCAAATGAGCAACTTACTCTGTTACAGATGATTGCTAAAGCAGGAGATTTAACCGACCAAGCAGACCGAACTTCAGTGCTTATTTTACGAGGGCAAAACACACAAAATGTCTCAACACAAGTGGTTAACCTTATGGATGTAAACTCCATTAGAAATGCTAACTTAATGGTCAAACATAACGATATTGTCTATGTACTTCCAAATAAAATGAAAGCGATTAATACCAGAATTAATGAGATAAATCCTCTCTTTAATCTTATTGGTAATGTTCTCTCACCATTTGTCAATATCCGATTTTTAACACGATAGAAGCTTAGGCTTTTGTCCTTCCATCTAAAATAGGGACAAAGAGACATGGTTCTATCACCTCAGAAGTGATTTTGCCATTGCGTTTGCTGTAGCGTGTAATAATTTGAAGACCATCTTTCTCAATGGGAGCTAACAAAATACCTCCCTCAGCAAGCTGTTCAAAAAGAGTTTCAGGGACAAGCTTCGCTGTGGCAGAAAAAAGTATACGCTCATAGGGAGCATACTCTTTCCAGCCTCGTTGTCCATCATCAAAACGGGTAAAGATATTGTTGATTTTTTCTGAACGGAAACGCTCTTTAGCCTCTTTAAGCAGGGCATCAATTCGCTCAATAGTAAAAACACGACGGCATAGTTTAGAGAGGATTGCTGCTTGGTAACCACTACCACACCCCACCTCTAATACAGAGTCTACCCCATGAAGTTCTAGGTGTTGGGTCATTTTTGCTACAGTAAGAGGAGAGGAAATCCACTGATTCTGTTGCATCGGTAAGGCATCCAAATTAAATGCCATCTGACCAAACCCTTTAGGAACAAAGCGTTCTCGATTGACCTCTAAAAATGCTTCTCGAACAGTAGGAGAGAGAGTGAATTTTTTCTCTATCTCCTCAATCATCAATACTTGCTTTACATTTGTCGTCAACTTTGTGTCACCATTTATCCAATATTAAATATTCCCAAGATTTTATCTAAAATGTGATTAAAAAATGTTATTTAAAAAAGAGTTATTTAATTTTTCAAAGTTATTCAGAAAATTAATTCGATATAATGGATTTCATAAAAAATAAAGGAACATAAATGGCTGGACTAATTGACATGATTATTAACAACCCTGCAATTGCAAAAAGTATTGCAAAACAGGTAGGAATTAACCTCGATGATGCAGGTTCTATTATTGGAAAACTCGCACCAATCCTCATGGGAGGGGCAAAAGCAAACTTAGATAGCGACAGAGACTCAGGAGGTCTTATTAAGAAGATTGAGTCTAATGAGTATGCAGATATTTTTAATAAACCTGAAGAGCATGTAAGCAAAGGGAACTTTAAAGATATGGGAAATGACATTTTGGCTGAACTGACGGGTTCCAAAGAGAAGTCACGAGAAGTGGCACACCATGTTGAGAAAGAGACGGGTATTAGTTCATCCATTATCAAGAGTGTTCTTCCAATGTTGGCACCTATGATTATTGGTGCATTGACCAATAAATCGGCATCGAGCCTTAACAACAGTAGCAATACAAACAGTTCAGGTGGCATTACAGATATGCTTAGTAATCTCATTGACCAAGACAAAGATGGCTCGGCAATAGATGATATTATGGGGATGGCAACAAAGTTTATATTTAAATAAACCTTAGAAAAACCATCCACTTTCAACATCCTATTGTATAATTTTATTTAGATATTACAATAGGATATATTATGAGACAACTACAGATTTTACTTATTACCCTTTTTCTTGCTACAGCGTGTGCCCCTATTACCAAACCATTTTCATTTAATGGCGATAAAAAACAGAAAGAAGAAGCACTACAGCATGCCAATATTTTAAATAATAAAGGGGTAAATGCTTACCGTAATAAACAGTATAAAGAAGCGATTAATTATTACCTTCAAGCTATCTCAATTAAAGAGAAATTTTTAGGTACCGAGCATTTAAGCACTGCCACCTCTTACAACAACATTGGATTAATTTATAAAAAAACCAAAGAGTACAACAAAGCATTAGCATACTTACGAAAAGCCTTAAGTATTCGAGAACATTCCCTCGGAAGACGAGATGGAAAGACAGCTGAAAGTTACAATAACCTAGGAACACTCTATGCTAGCATGGGAGAGACTACCAAAGCGATTGACTTAACACGACAAACCATTGACATTAAAGAGAAGATTATTAGAAAAGAGAAGATAGATACAGCTATCTCCTACACCAACTTAGCTGTATTAGAAGAGATTCAAGGTCAAAATGCCTTGGCGATAGAGCATCATAAAAAGGCACTCTCCATTAATAAAGAAGTTTTTGGAGAAGAGCATGATGTAACACAACTCAACTACAAAAACATTGCACAACTCTACTTTGCCATACAGCGATATGAGGAAGCTAAAAAATTCTCTTCACATATCACCAAACCTATCGATATTCAACTAGAAGATATTGAAGTCAACGAGTCCTATCAATAACTTTCGATTAAAAGTCATCAAAATCCAAACTACCTTTTGAGTAGTTGGTAACATTCCCCTCAAAAAAGTTTGTTTTTTGGTCATTAAATTTTGAGAAGTTATCAACCCACTTGATAGGGTGTTCTACATTATATAGTTTCTCCATACCCACAGCATGAAGTCTCTCATCAGCTAAAAATTTAATATACTGTTCAATAATATCATCAGTTAAGCCTAAAATCTGCCCTTGAGTGATATATTTCCCCCAGTTAGACTCAAGCTCAACAGCCTCTCTAAACATCGCATAAATCTCATCATTAAACTCTTTAGTAAAAAACTCTGGGTTCTCTCTTTTTACCGTACGAATCATGTTTTGGAAAAGCACCAAGTGGGTCACCTCATCACGCTGAATAAACCGAATCATCTGTGCAGAACCCAGCATTTTTCCTGCCCGTGCCAACGTGTAGAGATAGGTAAACCCTGAGTAGAAGTAGATACCCTCCAAAATTTGGTTGGCAAACATCGCTTTGACAATATTGATGTCAGAAGGGTCATCGCTCAACTGCTGGTAGACCTTTGCAATGGCATCATTTTTGGTCTTCAACATCATATCATTTCTCCACAGCTGATAAATCTCATCAGAATTTTGAGAGATGGTGTCAACCATCACAGCATACGATTGAGCGTGAAGTGCCTCTTCAAATGCTTGTCGTACCAAAATAAGGTTGACCTCAGGAGCTGTAATAAATGGGTTGACATTGTCAATAAGGTTATTGGTCTGTAAAGAGTCCATAAAAATAAGTTGTGCTAACACTTTGTCATACGCTGTTTTTTCAGCATCAGTTAGACGTTTGTAGTCTCCTACATCTTGGGTCATGTCAACCTCTTTTGGAAACCATGTGTTATTTAACATCACTTCCCAAAGATTATATGCCCATTGATACTTAATATCATTTAACTCAAAAATACCTGTAGGGTCTCCCCCAAAAATTTTACGATCTTGTGTTCTCTCATTGGAGTTGGGATTATATATCTGTTTTCTATTCATTCGCTACTGCTCCTCTACTTTGAAATACCGTTGTAATTAACGGTAATTATACAATAATAACTATTTAAGCAATGCCATCTCTTGGCACTCAGCACTACTTGTCTCATTCGTGGTTGCTAACATCCGTTTAATAATAATTAATGGAATTTTTGTGGCACGGCTACGCAGTGCGTTTTCATTAAGCTCCACATTAAACACTTTACAAGAGCTAATTGCCTTGGCAACCAACGTCTCTATTTTCTCTTCTTTCTCTACAGATGTTTCATCAGCAAAAAATTGACAATTTTTTTGAGGAAGGTCTCGTGTAATGGTGATAATTTTATCAATATCAGCTTGTGGAAATCGATGAACAAACTTACTGGTTCGATTCTCATCAAGTGAAATACCATGTTTCTTACAATCCCCAATGGTTTTCTCTACAACTTTGGCATATTTAACTTCTAAAGGAGTCATAAGTTGTTGTGTCTCCTCTCTGTTAGGAGCCTCAACTTTTGGAGTCTCTTTTGTTGGTGTATTTCCCATACAACCAAGAAAGAGAAACATACTACTGGTCAGTGTTAATGTTACGAATATACTTTTTTGACTTATCATAAATTATGATTCCTTTTTTAAATTTACGGGGTATTATAGCATATTAGTTAAATCAATAACTCTATCTGCCCGTTGAATGCTACTGGCACGGTGTGCAATCGTAATGACTGTTTTGTTCTCAATATAGTATGACAATGCATCCAATAGTCGCTCTTCTGTTTCATTGTCAAGTGACGAGGTTGACTCATCAAAAATAATCACTTTAGGGTTGTCAAGTAGCACTCTGGCAATTGACAATCGTTGTCGCTGTCCTCCTGAGAGTTTGGTTCCATTTTTCCCCACTATGGTTTCGAGTTTTTCATCTAAACTCTCTACAAAGTCGTAGAGCTGTGCCACTTTTAAGGCTTCGTAAATTTTTGCATCATCATACTCTCGTCCCAAAGTTAAGTTAAACCGTAAACTGTTGTTAAACATCAATGGAGCTTGAAGCACAAAGCCTACATTTTCACGAATAATCTCATATCCAATCTCTTTAATCTCATGCCCATTGTAAAAAATCTCACCCGAAGAGATAGGGTAAAGCCCAATCAAAATTTGAGCCAAGGTACTTTTTCCACTGCCTGTCTCTCCAATGATGGCTATTTTTTCGCCTGCATTAATCGTTAAACTCAAGTTGTCTAACACTTTACGTTTTCCATCATATGAAAATGCAATATTTTTAAGCACAATCGAGGCTGTGCTTTCTCCACTAAAAGGATTAACCACAGCTTCGTAGTGAGGTTCACGCTCTAAAGCTAAAATTTCATTGAGCCGTTCAATGGCACTTTTGGCATTAAAATAGAGATGAATAAAGTTGATTAGTCTGTCTACAGGTCGCATCAGTACCCATGCATATGAAAAGATTGCCAACATTTTACCAATGGTTAGCATTCCTATGAGTACCATAAAAATGCCCAATGCCTTAAAAATGTCATGTGAGTAAAATACTAACATTCGAGAGAACTCTAGTAACATCTCACTCTTTAAGCCAAACAGATAAGCACGGTCACGTATCTCTTTGGCTTGGGTATCGACTCTTTTTAAAAAGAATTTTTCTCTGTTTTGAACACGAATTTGGTTATAGAGTTCTAGACTTTCTGTTAAGGTATTTTGAAATATCTCAATAGATTCATTCTCTCTTTTCTTCATCTGTGCCACACTTTTAAAAGCACGAAGAAAAATAAAAATGGTCACAGGATTTAAAAACAAAATCACCAGTGCAAGTTGCCAGTTTAACCAAAGCAACATGAGCGAAACTCCTACAAGGGTTAAGAGTTCTACTACCAATTCTCCTACCGAAGAGGCAACAAACTTGTCAACTGTTTCAACATCCGTAATGACTTTAGAGGCGACAGCCCCTGAACCTAACAGGTCATACTCTCTCATAGAGACCACTTGTAGATGGTTCAAGAGTTTTTTACGAATCGTATAGGTCACCTCTTTCGATATTTTACTGTAAAGCCGTATGTGAAGTAACGAAAAGAGTAAACTTATGGCTTTAAACCCAATGGTGATAAAGAGTGCAATTAAAATATAATACATCGGTTCACCAACACTGAAGTAGTTGTCAATATTTTTGACAACAATCCCCTCTTTACCCAAAATGAGTTCATCAATAAGTAATGGTAAAAGCAGTGCAACAGGAAGCACAATCAACGTAGAGATAATCGCTACCCCATTTGCCCAGAAAAGTACTCTTTTGTGTTTTAATATTTCTTCTAATATGGATTTTATAGTTATCATGAGGAGAAATATATCATAAAATTGTCATTTACCCAAATAGATGTTTAATCTTCAGTGACCACACAAAGTGTTAACAAAAATTTGTTATAATCCTACTAACATTATAAAAATGAGGAATTTAATATGATTAAGTTATTAGGTGCTATTTCTCTTACTCTACTATTGACAGCGTGTGGTTCACAAAGTGATAGCAAAGAGACAAAAGAGACACCCACAGTACAAACAGATGAGAAAATTGAAGCAAAAACAACGCCAGAAAAAATAGCTCATGAAAAAACAACTATAGAGACACCCACTAAAGAAGCAAATAAAAACCAAACAAAAGAAGCACCCGTAGCAACACCTGTTACCTACGCTAAAAATATATTTACCCTACCAACACTTGAGGGGAAACAGCTCCATATTGATGAGGCTGAGGAGGGAATTATTTTTCAAGAGCATAAAGGCAAAGTAGTCTTTTTACTCTTTTTTGGATACCGATGTCCTCCATGTTTAGCTGAAATTCCTGTACTTAAAGCAATGACCGATGAGAAACATGATGATATGGAGATTATTGCCATTGAGGTACAACGTCTACCAAGTGAGCAGTTAAAACTCTTTAAAGCCAATAAAGGTATTAACTACACCTTACTCTCTGGTAATGAAGAGCAAACTGAAAAATTTATCACCTATATTGGTCAACGTGCTCAATGGGGTGGTTCCATCCCATTCTTAGTAGCACTTAATCCACAAGGTGAAGTAAAAGTCGTTCATGTTGGTGGTATGGGTAGCACTCAATTTAAAACTATTTATGACAAACTAAAACTAGAGAAGTAATTCTCTGGTTTTAACCTTCTGACAACTCTACTACTCTTCGACCCATCATTGCTGAAATTGAAAAAATAACACTGTAGATATAAAGCATAGCAATAATGATAAAACCTGCTAAAAAGCTCATAAAGGGAATGGTTAAAAGTATTCCCAAAAATGTAGCTCCCATAAAAATTAAAACCAAGAGTCTACTCATATAGTAAAAATATCCTGTCCCCAACGTACTACGCCATAATGAAAAAGAGAAGAGTGTCAACATCGCCCTAAACCCCTCTTGTAAACTTGTTGCCATACTAATTTTTGCCAACACCAATGGACGCATATAACTTACATATAAGAGCAATATCATGAGAGGAAAGGCAACAGCTTTGAGTATAACAACTAAATCTTCTACTTTTTTAACCTTCTCTAACTCAAATCCAAGTGTTTGAATCAACATAGAGAAAAGAAAGAGAAAGAGAAAGAGTAGAACTGTCTCCCCTAAATAGGCACCAAAAGCAACCAACAAATTCTCTTCAACAGCTTTTTCTATTTTAGCTTTTTGGGTCTGTGCTACAAACTCACCCATACTCTTAGCCCCATAAATTGACTTGGCAATATAGAGTTGGATTGCCATTAAGAAAACACCTGAAAGTAACATCGACAACAGACCTAAAAAAGGACTCAATATATTAATTAACAGCAACATACTCATAGCTGTCAGCGTAAATTTTCGGTTTAACACCATAAACTCCCAACTGAGACGAAACGTATTTTTTATAGCTTCATGGCTAAGTGCTTCATCTAAAAGTTTTCGCTTCTCATTGTGCATAAATACTCCTTTAAAATAAAAAAAGATTATAGCCTAATTTTATTTTTAAAAAATTCACAATTACTTCACGAACCCCATTTGAGTTATGCTATAATCTCAAAAAAAAATTAGGAAGTTTAAAATGCAAGAAAAACCTGTAGAGATAGTAAAACGAATACCCAATCCTAATGAAGAGCCAACAAAAATGTATGAGGATGAGGCTATTTTTGAGGAACATTTACACTATGAGAAGAGCCATCAGAACAGTGGTAACAAACTGGTACTGATGTTATTTGGTCTGGCAGTTACCCTGCTTATTGGTTTTTATGGTTTTAAATTTTTAACAAAAAATGATGAGATAACAACCATTTCAACCCAAAAGGTAGCTGTAGCGACCCAAAAACCCAACAATGAGAATTCGACCATACAGACCCTTGCTAAAGTAACACCTACTCCTAAGCCTCCTGTAGAAGAGACACAAAAGGTAGAAAAAGTTCAAGAAGTAGTAAAAGCAGAAGAGGCTACCCCAACACCCGTAGCCAAGGTGGTAACTCCTGAGCCTGAACTTGAAGTTGCACCTGAACCAACACACTACACAGAAACGCTCGCCCTACCCACTGCCCCTCAAGAGAATACTCCCAAAAGTACCCCTGAGGAGATTACTACTGTATCTATTAAAGAAGAGATACTAGAGACTATGAAAGAGACAGTGGAAGAGCAAAAAGATACTCCTGATAGTACGACTCCACCCAAAGAAGAACCTATCGCACAAAAAGTTGCCCAAGAAGTCACTCCGAAAAGTGAGCCTATTTTAGTATCACACAATGCATTAAACATTATAGAGATTGTACATGAAAAACCGATGAGTGTAGAAGAGTATGATGCACAAGAGAAGGCTAAAAAAGCTGAACCTATTGTAGTAGAAGAGCCAGAAGCAGAACCAACACCCCCTGTACAACAGAGTCGTTCAGCACACTATGAGATGATTAAACCTCGCTACTACAAAGTACGTACAGGAGATACCTTAGCGACTATTGCCAAACGCTTTTATGGTAACACTTCAAAATATAGAGGTATTGTTCGTGCCAACCAGCGACTGCGAAGCAGTAAGACAGCTTTACGTTTAGGAGAGAAACTTCTTATCCCTAGAAACGATGGTAAAACAACACGACGATACATTTTGGTAGAAAAAGGCGACAGTTTAGCCTTACTTGCCAAAGAGTTTTATGGAGACAAAAACGAATTTAAAAGAATTATTCGTGCCAACTACAGAATCAAAAATGCTAACTCGACCCTGCGTATTGGTCAAAAAATCTATCTACCTGAATAATAATTCTGACTCTAACCCCCACAAAATCATGGGGTAGAGTCCCTATCTTCTCTTAAAATCCCTATATCAAAGCTATTTTATTACTTTTTTCCTATTTTTAGCATATTTTTAACATCAATTTGATGTTTTTAGTAATTTTATATTTCAAAATGAAATATTTTCATACTATTTTAATACTTTTTGACTACAATGGTGATAACAAATTTATAAAATAACTAAAAAAGGATGAGCCATGGTCGCACAATCAAATTTTAAAGCCAGACAATCATTAAACAGACAATATTCTCAAATCAAAGGTGCATCCAGTATTAATGATGTCGCTGTAGGATTTGGTAAAGGGTGGATAGTATTTGCTATACTCTCAGCGATGGCAAGTGCCTTCTCATTTTATCAAGACTTCACACAATCATTAGGAACGATTATTACTATTCTTTTGGTAGTGGTGTTAGCTGTCGCCTTAGAAGCCTTTAAACACCTCTCAATTAAAGGGATGTTTTCTGACATGAACCTGCTAAGCAGAAGTCTCATCTCAACAGTAGCAATAGGACTCATTGCTGTAAGTTTTTATACACACTATAAAAGTATACAGACCTTCCAAAAAAATCTGGTCACAGCTGACTTAAAGAGTGAGATTAGCTACCAAAGAGATTTACAACGGGTGCAAAATGGACAAATAAGCTCCATCATTGCCACCAACTCTGAGTTAGCCAAAGCACTCAATAATGGTACTAGCAATGATGACACAGCCTCAGCCTCATCAGTACAGAGTAACAACCAGTTAATCTCTACACTGCAAACATTGGCTGCACAGAACAATATGCATAACACTACCCTACTACTAGAGCAGTCACGTAACACAGCCAAAACCACAGCCAGTGCTATTTTGGTTATTTTCATCATGATTGAGATTATGGCACTCTTTAGTATCTTAAGTAAGATTATTGTGGTGGATAACGTCTCTAACAATCTCAAAGAGTTCTTTGGACTCATGGAGAAACTTGACGAGCTAGAGAACAACACCTATGAGTCGCTAGGCTACCAAAAAATGGAGCAGACCCAAGCTAAAATAAATGCTGTGCAACAGTATCAACAACAAGCACACCAAGAGCAGTTAAAACAGATACAGAATACCAAACCTGTATCACCCATGACAACTCCCTCAGCCATGAGTTCGCTTCCTACAGGAAACAACTATTATGCTCAACTCAATAACGACGAAAGGGTCATACAACCTCTAGGGTATCAGGGGGTAGACACTATACACGCACAAACAGAGACACCTAAAAAGGTACGTGCCATCGACCTCAAAGTCTATGATGAAGCAGAGAAGAAACTGCTCAGAATTTTGTGGGACAACGGGAATGTCAAGTATGGTGACAACCTCATTCCAAGAAGATTGGTCTTAAAAGAGGCAGGAACACTCAAAGGCAAAAGTGGCGTACTCACTAACCTCTACGAAAAACTGGTAGAGAACGGCTATGCCGAGTTCAACATTCGCTACGTTGCCAAAGCAGAGTTGGCTCAACAGCTATATCAAAAATTAGAAGAGTAGGGAGGAAATTATTATGCCAATCACCATCTCAATGACCCTGTTTGCCGTAAGTGCCATCTATCTTACCATCCTCTACGAAAAAGAGCGAAAAAAGAGAAGACGAAGGGGGAAAAAGGTTACTATACGGTATCAGATTTTTCAGGAGTAACACCA
>Ga0256828_1001268_pt1 | contig 15907 bp, 11 predicted proteins | sample CV88metaG_FD_185993 | JGI IMG/M metagenome (GOLD analysis project Ga0256828, IMG submission 185993) | Hydrothermal vent microbial communities from East Pacific Rise, Pacific Ocean - CV88 | ecosystem: Environmental > Aquatic > Marine > Hydrothermal vents | place: Pacific Ocean: East Pacific Rise...
CAGGTCGTATAGGTGAAGATCCAAATGGCATACCAAACAATCTTATGCCTTTTATCTCTCAAGTGGCTGTAGGCAAGCGTGAGGAGCTGAGTGTTTTTGGAGATGATTATGATACGCATGACGGAACGGGTGTTAGAGATTATATCCATGTTGTGGATTTGGCAAAAGGACATGTAAAAGCACTCGATAAAATGAAACAGATGGAGGGTGTACTTACTGTCAACCTTGGTACGGGAAAAGGCTACTCTGTTTTGGATATGGTTCATGCCTTTGAGAAGGCTTCAGGCAGAAAAGTACCCTATAAGATAGCACCAAGACGTCCTGGTGACATTGCGAAGTGTTATGCAGACCCTGGCTATGCCAAAGAGCTACTGGGCTGGGAAGCTACACGTGGAGTCGATGAGATGTGTGAAGATACATGGCGTTGGCAGTCAAAGAACCCTGATGGGTATAAAACTGCCTAGTGAGTATATAAAAACTGATAGTTTAAGAAAAGTTCTAAGATACTGCCTCCGATACCACTGACATCATTGGTATATTTTATACCTGTGACTAAGTGGTCTTGCAGATATACTTTACCTCCATAGCCGGCGTAAAAACCATAACTAAGCCCTCCTACTTCACTGCTGTAGTAAGAAGAGACTTCAAAGAATGGTCGCCATACACGTGTGTAGAGAGTTGAGTTTTGCATACCATAGTCAAAGACAAGCCCAATGTTGTAAAAGTCATTTGGAAGTACATTGTAGTATTCGTTCCGCAGTTGTTCTATGACACCTTTATCTCCGGCTACTTCACTGTATGAGCCATGGTCTGTAAAGAGAATTACACGCATATCGGGGTAGCCATTACGGAGTTGATGGCCTAAAAGAGCTTGTATATATGTACCATCACCTATATAGACATTATCTTGAGAGTTATATTTGTTCTTATCGATGCGTACCTCAAGAGAAGTTGAGTTGAGTATGTTATAGATAATGGTTGCTGAGAGCATATCTTTCATCCCGCCAAGAAGGAGTTGAATAGACTCATCTGCTGTTATGTTTTTAGCAGCTTCAGCTTGAAAGCTGAAGTAGTTGTCCAGTTTATACTCCCCTTGTATATCAGCGAAGTAATAGTTATCCAAAGAAGATGCTTTTCCTATGCTCGCTGTTATTTTTCCTTCATTAAAGAGCTGTTTAAATCCACCATATATCTCTGTAGAACTTGAAGGGACATAAATAAGCACATTTTTATCTAAGCTAGAGTTTTTGTAGTAGTTCATATGTGCGAAGATATACAGACCGTCTGCAACATAAAATGCGTTATCCAGAGTGATATATTTTCGAAGTAGTGGATCTCGATTATAGTAGGATGTTCTTGCCTCAAAGAGATCATTTCGCTCTTTTGTATAGTTCAGCATAGAGATATAGGCATTTTTATTTTTTTCATTCTCTTCGAGGGAGTCAAATGCAAGTGTTTGCGCAAGTGCAATCTCACCAATCTGATGTGCACCGTATGAGGCATCATCACGAGGAATCTGATGGAGATGATAAAAAAGGAGATCCTCTTTTTTAGTATGATCTTCTTCTAAGAGAGCATCTGCAAAGTCCAACCATATTGGAGGGTTTTGTGTGTGCAGGTAGACATTATGCGCCATATCTACAGCGCCGATCTTTACAGCAAGAGAATAGGAAAGATCATCATAGTGTGCTTTTGTAAGTTTGCTTTTTGCTTGATGGAGCTCTTTTGAAAATGTATCGATATCATCAAGGTGTAGCGATACACGAAGCCAGTCATAAAGAAACTTATCACTGTTTTGTAAAGCAGGGTCATTTTGTAGCTCTTTTTGCATGTTTTTTCGTAAAGTTCTCAGTGTCTGCATATGTGCGTTTTCATTGAACTGTGCTTTATAGATATCATCCTCTAAAAAGAGAAAATCTCTGCTTTGCGTGAGCCTAGAGTGCTCTTCTTTGAGCTTTTGCAAATAAAAAGAGGCCTGATTGACATCATGAATAGTAAAATAGAGTGCTGCGATAGGCAATAGATAGGCTGATGGAAGTTGAGGATCCTTTGTAAGTTTATTTAGGAGGGTTTTAACCTCTTGGTTACGTCCCAACTGCACATAAAGATCGATGATTTGCAGTTGTGCTGTTATACTGCTGTTTTTGATAGATTGTGCTTGTTCTAAAGCAAAAAGAGCCTTTTCTTTTTGATGTAAGAGAGCATATAATCGTGCTTTTAGAATGTGGTAATCGACCTGTTGGAGTAGTGATGACTGCGAAGACTCTATCTCTTGGAGTGTTTTTTGTAAAAGCGTATACTTTTTTTCTTTGAGCGCAAGATTTGCAAAAGAGTAAAAGAGGTAAGGCAGTTTGTATTGTTTAAAGGCTGCAAGTGCATATTGCATTGCCTGTTGCGGTTTTTTATTTTTATTGATGTAGATAAGACGTTCATAGTCAACCAAACGGGCATTGTTATGTTTTACAAGGCGTAAAGATGCTCTAGCAGCTTCATTGTATTGTCTCAAATACCACCCAAGATCACTGAGTAGTTCATTGAGGCGTTGGTTATACTGTGTATTAAGGTCATATTTGCTCAAAATGGCAAAAGCATTTTTTATATCTCTGTTGATATAGTAATAGTAAGAGATAAGTTCAATGTTTTTTGATGTATAGTAGTTCTCTTTTTCAATGATATCAATGACTCTTTTTGCATCTTGAAGAGTTCCTAGATTCATATAGATCTGTAACGCATCTGTAAGAAGTTGTTTGTTTTTTGTTTTTTCATAAAGTTTTTCGAGAAGCTTTGCAGCTTGATCCGGTATACCTATCTGGTTGTATATAAAAAGAAAACGTTCTTTATTTGTTTTAGTTGGTTCATTTAAAAATGCTTCGGTAACAATTTTTTTTGCATTTTCGTACTGGTAACTACTGAGTGCATAGTCGATGATCTCTTTTGCAAGCTTTGGTTCTTTAGTACGGTAGTAGAGATACTCCATATACTTGAGTGATTCAACACCTCTGTCCATCCAGCGTAAGATCTCCGCCATTTTTTGATTCCAGTAGAGAGAGTCTGGGTATTCATGAATCCCAATCTGTGCAGTTTGGAGTGCGTGAGGCAGATCTTGAGAGTACAAAAATGCCTGCAATATAAGACGTAGCTCATTATCATGATAATCAAACATATTGACTTTTTCTTTTTTATTACGCTGTTGTTTTTTAAATCTATAGGTATAGCTGACAGCTAAAGAGGCCTGATGATAGCGCTCACGCAGTTTTCTTAATGCTTTATTTGCCTCTTTTACATGCTCAAAGCAGCCACAACGCATCGTAATAGTCTTTGATATTTCCATAAGTTGACACTCATTTGGATAGGCATCAAGTTTATTAACGATCTTCTCTTTTTGACTGAGCGGTGCAGAGAAGAGTTGCACTGTGTAACAGGTATCTTCACTTTTAGCAAAAAGAGATGTAATAATAAATAGTAAAAATAGTAATCTCATCGTTGTCTCTCTCTTTTGAGTTGTAGTATCTCTTGAGCAAGTTTATTTGCTCTTTTTAAATCATTTGCTGCAAGGTAGAGTTTGAGTAGATATATGCGTGCCTCTTTACTGCCTAAGAACTCTGTTTGATGTTGTGCTGCAAGCTGGCTGGCCTCTTTTAAATAGTTCCCCGCTTGCAGTGTTTTGAGTGCTTGGAGCCAGTAGTAGAGGCGCTTCTTGTAAGATTTTGTTTTGGAAAAAAGTATCATATAGTTATATGCAGCATCTTTATACTTTTTGTTTGCAAGATAAAAATAAGACAGTTTTTCTCTCCAGTAAGCAGACTTCTCAGCTTCTTTTTCCAAAAAGTGTTGTGCAAGTTTTGGTGACTTGTAATGGTATAAGATAAAATATTTTGCCTCTTCCCATTTTTTTGTATGCTGGGGATCTTTAGCAATGAGCATATCAAGGTATTTCAGAGCTGCATCATAATAATGGAGCTCATTTGCAAGGTAGTAAGCAGTCTGAAGATACTCGATTTTAGAATCTTTATATAAAAGTTTTTGGAGTAATAAATAAGCACTTTTTTTGTCTTGTAAAAAGAGAGACTCTTCGTAGAGTTTCTCTAAGTCCTTTGGTGAATAAAAATGGTGCATAATAATAAAACGATTGAGCTCACGCATCTCTTGGAGTAGTTTTTTTGCTTCTGTATATTTTTTATCTTTGAGCAGGTAGTAGTAGTCCTCTTTTGCAATTTTATAACTTAAAAGATAGGCTTTTTGCTGCATTTTATGACTTTTTGAGCTTTTTAGAAGCTTGAGAAGTCTGTATGCCAAATCTCTTTTATTTCCTCGAAGTGATTGTTTTGCTAGATTGAACATCAGTTCTTCATTGTCAGGATCATTTTGTAGCATATTTTGTAAATAGAGCATACTTAAATCATAGTTCGCCTCTTCTGAGAGTATCTGTTTTTCCAGGAGATCTTTTGGATAAAGGACTATTAAGATTAAAGCAAAGGTCAAAAAACCAATCAAAATCTCTTTGTATGTAGCGACATAAGGCTTTTTATTCTCTACATTGTACATGAACAGTTGCCCTTTTCTTTGTCAAAGATTGAATATAAACATACTCTTTTTCTTTTTGTATCTGCATAGAGTCTGGACTTAGGCGAAGTATACAGTTATGGGGGACAAAAAGTTCAAACTTTAGCGGTACATGTGCTGTTAGTGTCAGATCAAGAACATTCTTTTGTCGTTGTAGTTTCGTGATTTTGGCATTTGCACTGATAAGATAAGCCTCTTTTTGTTTTGCAGCTGCATTGGAGATAATGGCTGCATCTGCTGTTCCTAGGTGTAGATAGTTTTCATTACCTACTTTTTTAAAACCGGCTATATTGTCATTAAGTTTTACACTGTTGTAGTCTAAGGAGTCTATACGAAGAGTTTTGATGTTTTTCATACCGTTGATATAGAAAATCTCCTTTGGTAGTGCAGCGATTGAGACAGTGTAATAATCCATCACTTTAGGAATATACTCAGAGGTAAAGATAGGATTGACATCTTGTTTTAGACTCCAGTTGTACACATATTTGAGTGCGTTTAATGATGCTCTTTTTGAACCTGAATAGAGATGATAGTAGATATCTATAGGTTTAAGGCGTCTTGGTTTGTCTGTCAGCTTGAAAGTCTGTACTACTTTTTTAAAACCCCAAAATGGCCCAAGCCATTCATTGGTGTAGATGTTCTCATTTTGCTGTCCTGTATAGACTTGATAGTAACCACCGCGTTCTAGACCCATTGGTGCTATATATGAGAGCCATGGATGGAGGTTCGTAATGGTAGTATCGCCTCCATTTATATTTAAAATTTTGTTTTTGTAAACATAGTGCAAGATATTTTCTGTCGGTACACAATCTCCACTCCAAAAGACTGTTTTTGCTTTTGGATACTTGTTCTTTGGTAAAAATTTTGTATTGATCTCTTCAAGCATACCTCTTATTTCATAATCAAGAGAGAATTTATACCCTTTTGGTTTGAGTCGATACTGTGGATCAAGGTCTCCATTTTTGATTTTTCCCCAAAAAAATGGGTGGGTAAAGGTATGGGTTGCCGGTTCTACATTCTTGAGTGCATAGATCTCTTTAACAATTTTTTGAAGAGCAGGAGCAAGTTTTGGATAGAGACCGTTTTTATTGATCTCGGCTCCAATGACTGAAACTGAAATAGGAGTGTCATATTGCGTTAAAATATCACTGTAGATTGTATCACCAGAAAAGAGTTTTGGATTCCATTCAACCCTGTTCATGATACCGTCACCGTCAATATGGCTAAAGAGGAGCCGTTTTCCGTTTTGGGTTGTTGTATCGGGGATAGGTATGTTTTGAAGTCGCAGTGCCTTTTTGAAAAAAGTAAAAGGATCGATTACCCAAAGATTGTCCTGTGCGATTGTAACTGTAGCACTTTGCCCAACAGCAAAACCACCCCATGGCATAATTGCTGCAAGGGTAGATTTCTTTTTAGAACTGTTTTTGAGGGTTAAGAGTGCTTGACCTTCTGTAATATCAAGATAATAAGGAATTGTATTGTGTGGAGGGTCAATTTCAAAGCCTATCATCTTATTTTGAGTGACTATTTTGTATTGTGTATCTGGTTTTTCTTCTATATTTTTAAAGTGTATGGCCAGTTTTTCTAAAAGTTTAGGATTGTCAACAAAAAAATCATTCATAAAAACGACTTTGATATTATATTTTTGAAGATTGACAATCCACTCAATGAGCTTTGCAGGATTTTTGTACTTGCCTGAGAGCCAAATGATAACGCCAGCATACTGTTGCATTGCAGCCATGCTTGGCAGAGGTTTCTCATCTATATTGTAAAGTTTTTGAATATAGCCCTGGTATTCTAAAGGTAGCGCACCAAGGAGGTGTGCTGATTGGCTGACCCTGTCTTCTTTATGCTCATCAATGAGTGTCAAAATCTCTCGTTTTATAGCATTTTTGCTTGTATATCCGTAACTGTCAAGCTCCCGTGTTGCTACATAGGGAATGAAATCTTTTTTTTCAAGTTTGCTTATAAGTTTTGGTGCATTAATAGCTAATTTATCTAGTGGGAGGTAGTCGACACAGATGATATCGAGTTTGTATGTTTTGGCTTTTTTGAGATATCCATCAAGCCACTCTCTATCTTCCTGTGAAACAGCTCTATAGCTGAGGTTCTTACCGCCAACACCTTGATAGTACGATTCAAACAAAAGTGCTGTGATATCCGTATGTACTTTGTCTAAAATTTCGAAGCCTCTGTTTAAAATAAGTTTTGCGTGAGGGTATCGTTGATGAAAAGTGTGAATTATATCGATAAGAGCCGCTTTATTTTTGGCACGATCCTCTTTTGTCTTTGCTATAAGTTCATAGGAGTCAAGTGTATCAAAAAAGAAGTTTACAAAACCTCGTTTTATTTGTGGTTCTATCATCTCTTTAAAGAGAAACTCTTTATAGGCAGGGTTTGTAAGATCTAGTAGATGACTTTTCCATGCTTTGTTTTTACCGACTATAAGATTTTTATCAAGTTTTGCAAATGCCGGATCATCGGGATCAATCTCTCCGATACTGACATAGGCATACATCTTATTTTTATAGACTGCAAAACCGTGTTGATAGACATCTATATTATTTGGTTCTACTATGATATAGTCATGGATCCCAACCATTGGATAAGATATATGTGAACCATAGTAGACTATTGCACTTTTTTTGGGTGTAGATGCAAAGAGGAGCGTTCCAAAAAGGAAAAAAAGAAGTAAAAATTTACTGCAACATAAAAGTTTCATAGTTTAACCTGTCCATTTCATTTCGAATAATTATAACACTTGCAACAAAAACAATGAGTAGAGAGACGGCATATCCATAACCAAACATTGCTGGTCCCATGTGGATAGATATTAATGTCAGTACTGTATTTAGAACTAAAAAGGCAAATGAAAGCCACATAGCAACAAGTTTCCTATCAAGATAGTATAAAATTGCCAAAACCGACATAAAAGCAAGTTGCAACATTGCACCGATTGTCAAGATGTAGAGGAGTCCGAGATAGAGTTGTGGAATATTAAGGATCTTAAATGCATAGGGAGCGGAGAGAAAGAGAATGATATCTACGATTCCCTGAATAATGATAATTTCATGGATAGCATGACGAATAACCAAGATCATATCGTTTCTATAGTTTGTAATTGTTTTGAGTGTTGCTCCGTTTCGTACCGCATTGTAGTAAAGGTCGTACTTCTCTGCAAAGTCCGCTTCAAGTCTAAAGAAGAAGATTGCCATACCCGGTAAGATGGAGAGATATGCCAAAAAGATAGGAATGTCATATACGACCGATGCATGCAGCCTGCCAATAACAGCATACCCTGTCTGTGGTGAGTACCAAAAGATTAGTTTATCTATCCATGCTCCGACATTATAAAAGAGCCCTGCCAAGGCAAGTGACCAGTAAAAGTTCTTCTCTAAAAAGAAGTCTATCTTTAAAAATATAGAGGAGTTGTAACTTTTAATAATCAGACTCATAAGAATAACCAGTAAAATAGCATTACCACCAAAGAAGATATAGATAAGCTTTTCAATGGTGTCACCTGCATAGATAGAGAAAAATACAATAGCAGCATAGGAGAGAAAATAAGACCATACCACTGCATTATAATACTTTAAACTAGCGGCTAAGATGCTTGAGATCCATACAGCACATAAAACCAAAAATGTAATTACAACACCGATAATAAACACTGCACTTTGTCCTTCAAACATCCACATATAAAATGGAATGATAAAAGGAAGGCCTAAAATCCATGCCAAAAAGATTGCACCAAAGTAAGAAGGTAAAATTTGATCTTCTTTATGGGCAAAGATGAGGTCTGCTACATAACGGGTGAATGGAAGCTGAATGATACCCGTGACGATAAGACTCGAAGCCAGTGCAATAGCATAGGTGATAACAACCTGAAAGCGATATACATCACTACCTGCTCCATAACTTGCAAGATTGATAAAACCAACAAGTAAAATAGCAATGATAGAGATAACCCATGGACCAGAACTAAGTATTGCGGAGTAGCCATATACCTTTGCCAGTGAGAGAATACGATCCTCTTTTAATATTTTACGAAGTTCAAAGCCTATACCTGCCATTTAAGACTCCTCTTTTTTATAGAGCTTTGCATCAAGTTCATCCCATGTTAATGGAAGTGCTTCATTATAAAGTTCTCTATAGTCATCTAAGAACATCTCTTGTCTGTAGTATTTCTGTACACGAGTGAGACCGTTTTTTTGTGCTTTTTGCCAGTTTCCGTTGGAAAAATCAAGTAAGTTGGCATATTCATTAGCTAAGGCATTTGGATTTGCTATACCTGTAATGGCACCTGCTAAACCGATAGCTTTATCCTCATCATTGATACCACCTTCTATGAGGTCTCTACAGCTTCCAACATCAGTAGCTACACATGGTACACCTGCAGCAAAGCCTTCAAGGATGACAAGAGGCATACCCTCACTGATAGAAGTGAGTGTCTGTAGGGCTGATTTTGGTAAAATTTTTTTAATGTCCGAGTGTCCAAAAAATTTGATTTTATCAGGGCTGTTTTCGATCTCTTGCATAGTTTGGAGAGATTTATTGCCATCGAATTGCTGGATCTTCTCTTTGAGTTCAAGTGCTAAGGCCATCTGTTGACACTCCATAACATACTCTTTGTCCTCATCAACAGCCCCAACAATCCAGCCTTCTGCGTCAGGAATCTTTTCTATAAGAATCTTCATAGCACGGATAAAGGTTTTAATATCTTTTATGGGTACAACACGACCAATGAGAGTGATAATTGGTCGTGGAGGATCCTGTCTGCTTTTCATGGTAGCCATTAATGTATCAACATCAACACCATTGGGAATGATGTGGGTTTTTTCAGCAGGAGCTCCAAATGCAATCTGTATCTTTTGTGCACCACTAAATAAAGAGAGGATATGATTTGCTCTGTAGTAACAAAAAAGCCCGATCTTGTCAAAGAAGTTGATCCACATTTTTTTGATGTAGTTATACTCTTCTGGCTCTTGTAAGAGTGCTGGCTTTTTATACTCGATCCAATCAGCTGAGAGCATATCGATCTTACGCTCACGTGTGTATATACCATGCTCTGTAAGTATAAAAGGTCGTTTGTTCGTATAGGATGAGAGTGCTCCTAAAAATCCTGCATATCCGGTTGATGGAGAGTGGTAAATAGCAGTTTTTGGAAGATTTTTGACGATCTTTGCTAAGATCCAGATAGGTTTGTGAATATTTCTAAGTGTCCAAAAATAATCGATAAAGGGGATGTCAGGACAGTTTTTAGAGTATGTCTCTGTTAAAAAGTCCCATGCTCTTTGTGAATGAAGAAAATCTTCAAATGTGACCTCTTTGATATAAAAGTCGATGTTTTGCAACATCTCAGGAAGAACACCTTCATTATTCTGAAATGATTTATAGAGCTCACGCACCGATTCAAATGCTTCTGGATTACCTTCTCTTTTTTTTGGTTTGTCCTTGTTGGAGTCTTCATTAAAAAGATAGTGTACTTCAAGATGTTTGAGGTTTGGTGGGAACTCATAACTTATCTGCATCTCTTCACCATCAAGATAGGGTGTGGCACCTATAAAACAGACTCCAAAGCTAAACTCAGGTAAGCCTTTCATAAGCTGTAATATCCAGCTTGAGACTCCTCCTTTTACATAAGGATAAGTTCCCTCTGAAAAGAGCATGATATCAACCGAGTCACTCTTTGGAAATTTAGGCACTTTGTCTCTCCCACTGTTTTACAATAGGGTAAAGTTTTGCATTAAATCGTAGAGAGTCATACTGATTGAGAACAGATTTTGTAATAGAGTACTTTTTAACATTAAAGTAGACCTCTGCCAGATAGGGAACAATCGTTGTTGAGTCTTCAGGAAGCAGTTCTTTGGCTATGGTAAACTCAGCCTGTGCCTGCTCATAAGACTCTCTGTATAAAAAGATTCTCCCCATGAGTGTATAAAGATTTGATGCTTTTTCATAAGCTTCTTGCAGCTCTTCTTCTATAAAGTATAGCTCTTTTTTTAATAAAGGATTTTTTTTGATACGTTCTAATTCATCAGAGAGTTCTTCAATGTAGTCGATAAAAAATTCTTTTGCAAGTTCGATGTAGTTGATAGCTGAGTTTAAGAAGTTGTTTTTCAGACTCTCATGGGAGAGTTCCATATAAACAAGTTCCCAGTATGAAAAAGCCAGATCCATAGCAGCCTGGGCAATCTGTTTCTCCTCTTCTTTACTTTTTTCTTTAAAAGCTTTTTCATGAATGAACTGGAGGTTTTGGTTGATTCTTGAGTTGATCTTTTTTTCTAAGTTATTTAAGATTGAATACCCATACAAACGAATCTCATCATCACTGCTTGAGAGTGTTTGTTTAATGATAGACAAACTGGCAGGTGATGGTGTTGCAGCTAATGTAGCGAGTGCTCGAAGTTTTTTTGATTTTGGAACATAGTCATTATTTAAAAGATTGATCATGGAACTCTCTCCAAAGATTCTCTCTATCTTCATAAAGGTGTTTTTAAATTCGTCAAGGTCTAATATATTGGTAAAAACAATCTTCTTTTCGTATTTTACATGAGTAAGATACCATGTGAGCCAAAGTGTAAAAATATAGCCTACTACAGGAATGGCAACATTAAACAAAAATATAAACAAAGTTGCCATAAGCCGATTATTTTTGTACAAAGAGGCCTGTGCTAAAATTTTTTGTATCTTGGTATGTTGCAATATTTTGATTTTTTGCAGATCTTGAAGCCTATGTTGTTCATCCGGACCGGGAAATCGAACACGTAGATAAAAAGCAACAATATATGAAAAGATAAGTGTGATAAATAGATAGATGAGAATATACTTTTCAATCATGATATTCATCCTCTATATATTTTTGAAGCAGTTCTTCTTCATGGACACGAAAGAGCATATGTTCAAACTTTTTATCTCGTTCATCTTCAAGGTTTGACAGAAGTCTGTTTAAAAAACCTATTGCTGCTGCTTTGTCATTTAAAGGAAAGAGAAAAAGAATAAAATAGAGATCTTTGTCACTTTTGTACTGTGTTAAAATGTCAAGAGAACGTAACATGTGCTGGGCTTTTTCAAAGATTTTAACACTTTGTATCTCATTTTTGATTTTAAATACCATGAGAGTTGAGTTTATGTTATATTTTTTATGTAAAAGAGTTGTGCGTATGTATTCATAGCGAAACTCTCTCTCTTTAATAAAGAGAAGTTCTTTACTCTCATGAAGGAGCTTTTCTTTTAATGCTGTTATAAGTAGGTATTCAAATAAAATAGCAAGCGAGATGAGATTTTCTTTGTTAAATGCCATAAAAGGCATTTTTTCTATAACTAAAAGGGCTAGAATTTTTTTGTTATATACAACAGGAATAGCTGCTAGAAATTTTGACTCTTCAAGTCTGTTTTTAAGAGCAGGATTCCCTTCATCATCACTGACATACACAGCTTGTTTGTAGTTGATTGCCTTATCTACAAGGTACTCCTCAAAGATCTCTTCTAAGGTATACGTTTCACTTGTAGCACTGTAGCATACTTGTGAATTTTCCTGTGTGAGGTACTCTTCTTGTATATCGCTTTTTGTATAGAGTATAAAACCACCTTGGAGGTGAAAGGATTTTTCCAAAAGGGCAAGAAAATCACTAAAATAAAATTTTTCATCTATGAGATTTTGTGCATCATGATGTAATATCTCTTCAATAGCACTTCGAATACTCATCGGTTTGAGTACATAGTTCTTTTCAAGTTGATCGTGAGATATTTTAAGAGAGTAAAAAGCATTGGCGAGTTCATCAAGTTTTGCTGAAGTATATTCATTATTTGTTCTTAACTCTTTGATCTGTTTTGTCCAGAAGTAATGAAACTCACTAAAGATCATAACCATCAAAAGATTTACTAAAAAATGGACATAAGGAAAGCTCTCATAAAAAAACCACATAACAAAAGCGATGATTCCAAGAGCAAGCATCCCACTTTCAAAGCCATGAAAAAGTGTAACAATGGCAAGGAGTATTAAGAGGTATGGAACATCTTTTTGCGTTAGACATATATCATCAGGAGAGAAAAAATATCCAGAGATTAAAAAGATCGAGATAAGGAGAAGTGTTTCAACATAGCTGTATTTTTTAAGAAAGAGGACAAGTCTGTTATTTTTAAGAGTATCGCCTAAGCGCTTATAAGTTGAATACATTCAATTCCTGTTTAGTTAAACATCTCTTCTATTAATGATTGAGCAGTAGTCCCGATAGAACCTTTTCCCCAGTCATTATTTGCTCCTACGCCACTCCATATCAGTTTTCCGGTTTTTGTATCATACAGTGCAAGACGAAAGCTTACTGCAGGCTCACCATCTATACCTGTTTTATAACGCCATTCACTGACTGCTCCACTCATAAAGTACTTTGCATGCTTTTTTTGAGCTATTAAGCGCTCTTTTTCTAAGGGAAGTGCTTGTGGATCATATGAAACTGTATACCCTTTTGCACTCAGTACACCTTGAACAATATTAGCAGCACGCTTACCAGCACGAGGCGTATCCGTATAGTTATTAAGGGCAAAGAGTATGATGTTGGTCTGTTGGTCTTTTTGGATACTTGGAAGTTGTTGATTGGTTACATGTAATGTTTTGTCTGAACATCCATTTATGAAAAATGATGCTATAAAAAGAGTTGCAAATATTGTTAGTTTCATGGTCTATAAACCTTCTTGTTATATTATTTTTTGTTTAATATGTAATTATACAATATAAAAGTAAGTTTAGAGAGAAAATTTAGAGATACAAATCACTTCTGTGATTATTTTTGATGTCTACAGAAACGATTTCCCTCTTTTACACTCGGTAAAAAACCATTCATTATCAAGACAATCAAACCACCTATATAAGGTATAAGGTTTAAAAGATAGAACCATCCACTCAGATTTATATCATGAAAACGTTTGATAGAAGTCACAATATTGATATAAGCAATTGGCAAGATCAAGAAAACACCAAGAATACCCCAAAATGTAAGTAAGCCTTCAGAGAAATCTCCTGAATCAATGCCAGAAGTGATAAAGCCAAAACTCATAAAATAGATAAAGTAGATTAGTAGTGAAAGCAGTGTAACTTTCCAGTATTGCCATCTTGTAAAGCAACCCTGAGCTGAGAAGAGTGCTTTGAATCCTGTTGGCTGGTCTTCATAGTAAGGGATCTTGCAAGGAACTTCTATAACATAGATCTCTTTAGCATTTTCACCATCAATGATAAAATCAACTTCAGCCCCTTGTACTACTTCTATAGGCGATGTTTTAAGTTCATCAAATGTAAAGTGATAACGTCCGTCAGTTGTCGAGATGATCCCCTCTTGTTTTTCTGGATCTATGACTAAAATTGTTCCGCGCATTGTTAAAAAGCCTTTACGGTAGTTTATTTGAAAGATTTATAATAGAGGAATCTTAATTAAATAGAAATAAATTTTCATACTAATAATCAAAAAGTGTTGGCTCAAGTGCTTTTATCTTATAGCTTTTTCTATGAATAGGTGAGTAGCCATGCTCTTTTATCATCTCGATATGAAACTTTGTAGCATAGCCTTTATGTTTTTCAAATCCGTACTCTGGATACTTTTGAGCTGCTTTAATGATGTTTTCATCGTGTGTGACCTTTGCTAAGATGGATGCGGCACTAACTTCTGGGATTTTACCATCAGCTTTTATGAGTGTTTGCAGATCTTTTATACCAAATGTAGTATTGCCATCAAAAAGGTACTCATCTGCTTGGAGTTGCTCTTTTATCTCATGCAGGGCATCATGCATACACTTCGATATACCTTTTTCATCTATCTCTTGCGGTGAGATAACGACTATATGATTCTTTGTATGCTCTAAGATTTCCTTTGCAAGCTCATAGCGTCTCTTTTGGCTGATCTTTTTAGAGTCATTGAGTCCATCTATCTTTGTCGTAGCAGAAAAAACAGTTCCAGCTACTACCAAATCACCCGCACAGCATCCACGGCCTGCCTCATCTATACCACATAATACACTCATCTTTTTAATCTCCTAAAGCCCATATATCAAAAGGTATTATAGCAACTTCAGAGAGTGGGTGTGCAAGAGAGCCCTCTTTGTTCATCGTAATGACCGTTACTTTTTTAATGGTATGCGTAAATAAAAAGGCCTCTATACTCTCAAGCTTTTTAAAAAGTCTTCTCTCATCCAAAAAGGGTTTACACAAAATAATCTCATCATTGTTTGGCTTATAGAACTCTATATCATCTGCATAGTAGACTTCCTGTTTTGATTTGAGCAGCTCAAGATAGACCATGTTCTCAAATAGCCGTCCAAAATTTCTCTCAATGCTAAGGGCACTCTTTAAAGAGGTGTCACAGAGATATACTTTTTTTGTAGCTCTTGTATGTGCATACTTTTGCAGAACATGAATGTAGTTCTTCTCTAGCAGTGCCTCAAAAGATTTGTAGAGTTTGTCTTTGGATATCTTGCGTGAGAGTTTGAGTCTTTCATATATAGTAAAAGCAGAGAGCTTTTGTGACATAAACTTTGCACAAAGCGTAATGATGTCAAACTCGATATCATCAAGCCTGCATCGTAGAAGATTTTGAATGTAACTGATACGCTCATCCTGAGCAACTTTATGCATATGCGGCAGTCCACCAAGTTGAAAGAAGTGGTTCAGTGCTGAGGAGTCATACTTGTGTTCATAGGCCAAGAACTCTTCATAGTCGAGTGGATAAAGTCTTATATGCTCCAAAAAATCAACATCATAAAAAATCTCAGAGGCAATAAGCAGCTGAGAGACATTTGGAAATGAAAACTCAGGTATAAAGTTGTCATAGACCAAAATATCGATTTTGTTTTTATTACAAAAACTCGGAAGCAGTCGGTTAAGTTCATCTACATCTATGCGGATATCACTACAGTTTATGTAGAGATAGCTGTTTTTTTTGTGCGTGAGCAGATAACTTTTGAGTAGTTTTGTCTTTCCAGATTGTGCTATTCCTGTAATCTGATACGATTTTTCATCAATATAGTGCTTTCTTGGATGAAATTTTTCTATATGCAGGTCAGTTTTGTAGAGCTCTTCGAGTAGTATTTCCATCTTTTTTCCTAAATTTTAAAGAGTCTAATTGTAACACTTCCTTTTTAAAAGGAAATAAATTTTAGTAAATATCGGATTTTACCCCCTATTTTCTTGAATTTATTACATAGTTAGAGTATAATTCCGCTCCCTTAAAATAGTTGGGCTAGGATCCAACGAGTTCTTTAGAAGGAAAATTATGGAAAAAATTCGTTTGAAATTGAAAGCTTACGATCATCGTGTACTTGATAGATCTGTAGCATCAATCGTAGAGGCTGTTAA
>Ga0256828_1001269_pt1 | contig 15904 bp, 18 predicted proteins | sample CV88metaG_FD_185993 | JGI IMG/M metagenome (GOLD analysis project Ga0256828, IMG submission 185993) | Hydrothermal vent microbial communities from East Pacific Rise, Pacific Ocean - CV88 | ecosystem: Environmental > Aquatic > Marine > Hydrothermal vents | place: Pacific Ocean: East Pacific Rise...
GATAGCATGACCTGTAATGTAGACAATAATCCCTAAAGTTGCCAAGGAAAAAATAGAAGGTACGGTTGCCAGACCATCTAGCCCATCGGTTAAGTTTACAGCATTGGTTGTGGCTAAGAAGACAAAAACCCAAAAGAGTATGGCAAAGTTGCCCATGTCAAAAATAGGTTCTTTAAAAAATGGAATATACATGGTAGTTGGAAAGTCAGCTACAAAGATAAGGTAAGAGGCTACAGCCACACCTACCAATGCTTGAAGTAAGAGTTTCCCTCTACTACTAAGACCTTGCAGGTTGTCTCCTGTGAGTATTTTTCCTAAGTCATCTTGAAATCCTACGAGTCCAAAACCTATGATGGTAATAAGACCAGCGATGACATAGTGGTTACTAAGGTCAGCAGTTAATAAAATACCAATTAATGTAGCAACAATAAAAACAGCTCCACCCATGGTCGGTGTGTTTTGTTTGCTTGCATGGTTGGGTACATATTTGTTAATGGGTTGTTGTGCTTTTCTTGAAATGGCCCATGCTAAAAACTTTGGTAAGATAAAAAGCGTTAGTAAAAAAGCGATAAAAAAACCGACACCGGCTCGGACAGAAATATATTGAAGAATATTGATGTTAAATTGTTCATAAAAAAAATATAGCATGGCTTATAAAAATCCTAGTTTTAAGTAAATACTTGATATTTTACTTAAAACTTTATAAATATGGGGTCAAAAGTAGAATGAAGGTTCAAAAAACAGTATTAATTATAACAGATGGCATCGGTTGTAAACCAGATAGCACATGTAATGCATTTAAAGATGCCGAAAAACCAACTTATGATAAGTTGATGAAAGATGTACCAAAGACATTAATCTCAACTCATGGTCTAAGTGTAGGTCTACCTGAAGGGCAAATGGGAAACTCAGAAGTAGGGCATATGAGCATCGGTGCTGGTCGGGTACTTTATCAAGATTTAGTCAAAGTAACCTTGGCACTTAAAGATGGAAGTATAGAAGAGAATGTTGCTCTCAATAGTACATTAGAGAAGAGTAACAGAGTCCATATGTTAGGTTTGCTTAGTGATGGTGGGGTGCATTCTCATATAAATCATATCATCGGTATGGCACAACTTGCTGAAAAAAGAGGGAAAGAGGTATTTTTACATTTGATTACTGATGGTAGAGATGTTTCTCCAACTTCAGCTCAAAGCTATGTGGAGCAGATAGAAAATATCTGTTCTGATAAGATTAAAATAGCCACCATTGGTGGACGTTTTTATACTATGGATAGAGACAACAGATGGGAGAGAGTAGAGAAGGGGTACTGTGCTATTGCTTCTGCAAAATGTTCTAGCGATTTAACACCTAAAGCGTATATAGAAAAATCTTATGCAGAGGGTATTTATGATGAGTTTTTAGAACCTGTAGCTCTAAATGGCTATGAAGGGATGAAAGAGAACGATGCTGTGATAATGGCAAACTTCCGTTCTGATAGGTTTCGTGAAATCACAACAGCTTTAGGAGATAAAGAGTTTAATGGTTTTGAGCGAGAGTTCATACCTCTAAATATTGTAACACTAACGCAATATGATGCTTCATTTCCATACCCTGTAATGTTCTCAAAAGAAGTTCCTGTAAATACTTTAGCACAAGTGGTGTCAGATGCAAAACTAACACAACTACATACAGCAGAGACAGAGAAGTATGCTCATGTTACTTTCTTTTTCAATGGTGGAGTAGAAGAGCCAATGATAGGGGAAAGTAGGGTATTGATTCCTAGTCCAGATGTGAAAACTTATGATATGAAACCTGAAATGTCAGCACCAGAAGTGGGTGAAGCTGTTCGTACAGGTATGGATGAAGCGTATGATTTGATAATCGTAAACTTTGCAAATGGCGATATGGTCGGACACACCGGAAACTATGAGGCTGCATGTAAAGCTGTATCTGCTGTTGATAATGAGTTAGGTCAGATTATTGAAAAAGCTAAAGAGGAAGATTATGCCATAGTTTTAACCTCTGACCATGGTAACTGTGAAGAGATGAAAGACAGTGAGGGACATGTTTTAACCAACCATACCGTAGGTGAAGTATGGTGTTATGTTATGGCAGAAGGGATAACTGAACTTAAAAGTGGATGTGCTTTAAATAATGTGGCTCCCACCGTGTTAGAAGTGATGGGCTTAGCTGTACCTAAAGAGATGGATAAATCACTACTTTAGATAGTAGATTTAAAATGTAACATAAATAAACACATTTATCTGATATTATGTTTATTTTGCTATTATAGAGGGACAATTAAAGTTAAAAAAGGGAGACACTATGGATGCAATGATTAAAGAGTCTGTGGCAGCACTTTTTTGTCATGTTATTAAGATAGATGACAAAGATTTAGATGTAGAACGTCCTCTGTTTTGTCGTTTTATACAGCAAGACTTCGACTCGACAACTTGTCAAGAGGCAAATGAGCTTTTAGACGAGGTGATGGAAAAAGAGTACAATATTGATACTCAAATAGCTATAATAGCAAATGCTTTACACAATGAAACTTATACTAAAATGTCTGTACTTAAACAGTTAAATCATATTATTGTAAAAAATAAATTGAATGATGATGATTATGATGTTTTTGATAAGGTAAAGAAAGCATTCTTCCCGAACGAATAAGAGTGAGGTGGCATATTTTTTGTGTGCTACTCTCTCTCATACTCCCTCTAAAATCTTAACTCTTCTTCTTTTTTCATAACAATTTAACAACCAATAGACTACAATATTCGCAATAATTAAAAAAGGTTAATAATGAAGTTTACAGGTAAAAATGTACTCGTTACAGGTTCAAGTCGAGGGATTGGAGCAGAGATTGCTAAAAGTTTGGCAGGTTTTGGTTTAAAGGTTTGGGTTAACTATCGTTCAGGTGAAGCAGAAGCAAAAGCAGTTCAATCAGATATTGTGGCAGCTGGTGGTGAAGCTGAAGTTATTGGTTTTGATGTAAGTGATGAAGCAGCATTTGTTGATGCTATTAAAACCATTGTGACTACAGATGGTGAGTTGGCTTATTTGGTTAACAATGCAGGGATTACTAACGATAAATTAGCCATGAGAATGAAAGCAGATGATTTTATGTCAGTGATAGATGCTAACCTAAAGTCTACTTTTATAGGTTGTCGTGAAGCCTTAAAGTCTATGCGTAAAAAACGTTTTGGTTCTGTTGTAAACATCGCTTCTATTGTAGGTGAGACAGGAAACGCAGGTCAGACAAATTATGCTGCCTCAAAGGGTGGAACCATAGCGATGACCAAGTCATTTGCTATAGAAGCTGCAACAAGTGGAATTCGTTACAATACGGTTACTCCAGGATTTATCGCAACAGAGATGACTGCTGTACTTAAAGATGAAGTAAAAGATGCCTTTACAGCAAAAATTCCTATGGGACGTTTTGGTAACCCTTCTGAAGTAGCTGAAGCTACGGCATTTCTTTTAAGTGACCACTCTTCGTATATTACGGGTGAGACACTAAAAGTAAATGGTGGGATGTATATGTAGTTTTACTGTAGGGACAACGCCCCCGTGCTTGTCCGTGTTCCAATATCCAAATAAACATTAGTGATTCCAAATTATTGGCATTATGAACATCGGACAACCACAGGGGGATTGTCCCTACACATATTTGAATATATTAGGTATAAATGAAAATTTTAATATTAGAAGATGATAAACTTTTTAACGAAACATTAGAAGACTTTCTTGAAGAAGAGGGTTTTTCTTTGCATACGGCATTGGACCCTTATACAGCGTTAGACCTTGCCTATGAGCATAAGTTTGACCTCTATCTTTTTGATGTTAATTTACCCTATGAGACAGGCTTTGACCTACTTGAAAAGCTTCGTTCTGCTAACGATACTACTCCAACTATTTTTCTAACATCACGAGATGATAAAGCCTCTATAAGTGAAGGTTTTGGAGCTGGTGCTGATGACTATATGAAGAAACCTATTGATTTGGATGAATTACTTTTACGTATCAATGCTGTTTTACGACGGCAAGTGAGAGAAAATAAAATAGTTTTGGGTAACTATACTTTAGACTGTAATGCAAAGCGACTTTATGAAGAAGAAGCGTTGTTAAATGTAACTTCTAAGGCTGTAGAACTTCTCATTTTGTTGGTTGCTGCTCAAGGTGAAGTAGTAAGAATCGAAAAAATAGAAGAGCAGTTATGGCATGTGAGTGAAGATGCCAGTTTAGGGGCTATTCGTGTCTATATTACAGCACTTAAAAAGTATTTCCCACAGAATATAGAAAATATCCGTGGGGTAGGGTACCTATTTAGAAAAGTCCTTTAAGGCATATGCATAGGCTTCATCAAAATTCATGACTCTTCCTTGATATTTATCTGCAAATCTTCTAGCTGACATACGACCTTCAAATGCATATTTACTCAGACCACTCATGGTTCCTTTTTTCTCACTTCCTACCACATAGATGGCATCTTTTACATCTATAAATTTTAGTGTATCAACGGCTACAACCTTCATGTCTGTGAGTTGACTCTTATGGTTGTGTTTGTCATCAGCTAAACAGTGAATAGAGCAGTACTGTTTTACTTTACCGTTGGAAGTAGCAGCATGGTTGGTTTTAAAAAACATCGGTAGTTTCATACCACATTCAGGACAGTTGAACTTTTTTTCACCCTCTTGAAGTGCAATAAAATCTTTTTTATCAACAGTTTGAAAACGTTTCGACTTTGTTGTCGTATCTGATATTTTTACTTCATTACTTACACAAGCTGTAAATAGTAGTAGTCCTGTTATAGCCATCGTTGTTATTAAACCTTTTTTCATTTGTAAAACTCCTTTGTTTATTTATATAAATTATTGTAGAGTAAATTTATTAATTTAGTGTTAAACAAATATAGCTATGATGTTTTTATGAAAAAACAGATATGGATTGCAACCGTACTTTATACTCTCTCTATGATGTCCATATTGGGAATACTCTATACACTCCTTAACAGTCAGCTTTCTTCTCTGATGACTGTTTTACTTCTTTTTTCGCTTATTTTAGGTTTTTCTTATACCTTAAGTTCTTATATTTTAAGTCAAAAATTCAAAGTGGATGAAAACTTGTTACATCTTACAAAAGAGATACTTCATGAACTAAATATCCCTATTGCAACCATTCAAGCCAATACAAGTTTGTTAAAACGTACACTAAAAGAGAATGAAAAGGGTCTTAAACGCTTGTCACGTATAGATGCCTCGACCAGTCGTCTAAATCGGCTTTATATAGAGCTGGTTTATAGTATAAAGAAAGAGATACATAGTATAGAAAAAGAGGAGTTTCAACTAGAAGAGTTGATTGTTGAACGGGTAGAGGAGATGAAGCTTTTAAATCGTAACGCTTTTGTTTTAAAACTTGAACCTCATAGTGTCTATGTCGATAAAATAGGTTTTGAAAAAGTCTTAGATAATCTTATATCTAATGCCATGAAGTATTCAGATAAAAATACTACTGTTGAGATTATTTTAAAGGATAATAGTTTAAAAATTATTGACCATGGCATTGGTATGGATGAGACTGAGCTTATAACTATCTATGAACGATATTATCAACTGGACAATACAGCACATGGAGAGGGAATAGGTTTGGCTCTTGTAAAAGCTTATTGTGATGATGAGAAAATTAAGATAAGAATCAACTCAATAAAAAATGAAGGCACAGAGGTAAGTTTGGATTTAAATTTTATAGTATTATAAATTATGCTTTATAATAACAAAAAACAAAATTAAGTATGGGTTATAGATTTTAATTTTACGTTATAATAAGAAAATATTTTAACTAAAAAGGTTAGATAATGAAAAATTTAGTTTTATTTTCATGGATTTTGCTACTATTTACAGCATGTGAGACAGGTACACGATATGATACTAATACATCAAATAAAAAGAGTGGAATAGTCGATAATATTGAAGCAGAAGAGCTTGATGATCCTACACATTCAGAATCATACTATATTGATCAAGGTGAGGATGACTATGCAGAAGAGATAGCTTCTGCAAATAGAGTATTATCTGATGTAGCAGATAGAATTATCCCTGAAGAGATTGATGAACCCGAAGAGAATGCAGAAGTAAGTTCTCAGCATTTTGAAGGTGGAACAGTTACGGATGGATTAAATATTAAATCTATAAGAAAAGCAGAACATGACAGTTATGTAAGACTGGTTTTTGATAGTGATGGTGTAAACAATAAAGCTCCTAAAGTAGGAAGCTATAAAGTTGACTATGACCCTAGCAAAAAGCGTGTGGCTGTTGTTTTAAATGGCTACCGTGCATTTACTGCAAAGTTCCCAACTTTTAATAACTCTGGTATAGTAGAGAAGATAGATTTTGCTAAGTATTTGGATGATAGTGGATATAAGTTCTATATAAATCTTCGAGAAAATACCAAAATAAAAGTATTTGCTTTAGAGTCTCCAGCACGACTGGTTATAGATGTTCAAAAGCCTTAATTTGTTTTGGCTAAAATGTCAAAAAATTAAGGAATAATTTATGGAAACTATTAAAATTTGGCACAACCCAAGATGTTCAAAATCGAGAGACTCTTTTAACCTTTTAGAAGAGAAGGGGATAGATGCTGAGGTAGTAAAATACCTTGAAAATATTCCTACAAAAGAAGAGTTAACAGAGCTTTTAACTATGTTAGATATGACTGCTAGAGAGTTAATGAGAACTAAAGAGGATGTCTATAAAGAGTTAAATCTGAAAGATGAAACTTCAGAAGAAGCACTTATAGAAGCTATGGTGGCTAATCCAAAACTTATAGAGAGACCAATTGTTATCAGAGGTAATAAAGCTGTTATAGGTCGCCCTATAGAGAAAGTAATAGAGTTAATCTCTTAACTCTATATAGAATCAAATCCCATATCTTCTGTGGGTTTTGGTCGGTTGTTCATATCGCCCTTTGATTTGTTTTGTGTCTCGGCTACTTTGTCTGCTGTATCATCATTTGACTCTTCTGGGTAACGGTTGTGTCTTGCACCATGTTCATGTAAAAATATTACCATTTTCTTTTGACCTAATTTTTTAGCATAATCTTTGGCTGACATTCCATTATTGTCTTGGGCATTTATTTCTGCACCATAGTTAATGAGCTGTTCTACTATTTTAGTATTGTTAAAACAGGCAGCAAGTATGATGGGGGTAATACCACTTGGACGAGAAGTATCATTAATATTCATTCCATTTTGAACACAGAAGTCTATGATGTCTTCACGTTGAAATTTAATGGCAATATCTATAGCAGATAAACCATCTGCATCAATTTGGTTTAACTCTAATCCATTCTCTAAAAGTATTTCTATAAACTCTAGAGAAGCATGTTTTCTAATAGAAAAAAAGAGAACAGGCATGTAGTCGGGGTCTTCAAGTCCATACTCCAGTCCAGCATCTATAGGTTGGCTTAGGTCAATTCCATTTTTACACAGTTTTTTTAATACGACAATACTGTCATTTTCAATTGCTTCGATAAGCTCTTCCATAATTAAGACCTTTATTATCTGATTTATTAAGTTATAGCATAAAAAATTATAATCGTCTCTTAATAAAAGCTAATTTGGTATACTTATACAAATATTTATGAGGTAATTATGATAATAGTAAATTCTATAGAAACGTTATTTAAAGAGACAGAAAAACTTAATGGTAGTGTAGGGTTTGTTCCTACTATGGGTGCTTTACATGAGGGGCATTTAACACTTATTCGTCAAGCACGAAAAGAGAATGACTTTGTAGTTGTCTCTATATTTGTCAATCCTACGCAGTTTCTAGAAGGTGAAGACTTAGATGCTTATCCAAGAAAAGAGGAAGCTGACTCTAAAATATGTGAACTTGCAGGTGTAGATATTATTTTTATGCCCAATGCTGAGATGATGTATGCACATGATGAGCTAAGCATAACTGCACCAGCTGTTCGAGGGTTTATTTTAGAAGGAACAAAACGTCCAGGGCATTTTGATGGTATGTTACAGGTGGTAATGAAATTACTTAACCTTATAGCTTACAATAAGCCAAAAGCGTTTAGAGCATACTTTGGGAAAAAAGATGCCCAACAGTTGGCACTGATAGAGCAGATGGTAAGAAACTACTTTATTAATGTGCAGATAGTTCCTTGTGACATCGTACGTGATGCAGATGGTTTAGCACTGAGTAGCCGTAATGTCTACTTAAGTAAAGAGGAGCGTCAAAAAGCATTGAGTCTCTCTCGTTCTTTAAAAAAAGCAACTGAGCTGGTCATGAAACAAGAGCTAAATGTTCAGAAGATAAAAGCTGAGATGATAAAAGTTTTATCTGAAGTAGAGCTTGAGTATGTGGCTTTGGTTAATCGTCAGTTTGAAGCCATAGAAGAGGTAGAGATAGGCAATACTATTATATTGGTTGCAGCAGGTGTTGGTAAGACCCGACTTATAGATAATTTGTGGATTTAGGGGACAAGTATGAAGATTATAAAAATAGTAGTGGCATTGGTGTTTTTAATACTTGCTGTACAAGCAGAAGAGGTTTTAAAAAAACCTTTTATGTGGAAAGTAGAGAAAGATAATCAAACCTCGTATCTCTTTGGAACCATTCATGTTCCTGCTCCAGAATTAGCTGTTTTACCTATTAAAGTAAAAAAAGCCATAGATGGTTGTGCTGGTGTCATAACAGAGCTAGATATGAACTTTATGAATCAAATGAAAGCCACACAACTGATGTTACGAAAAGATGGTAAAACATTAGAGCAGATACTTCCAAAAGCACTTTATGTACGTACTGAAAAAGTTTTAAAGGCTGTAAATCCTGCACTGAATCTAAAGCCTTTTTCTCAACTAAAAGTTTGGGCATTGGCAGCGACTTTGGAGCTGTTAGAAGAGCAGATGAAAAACCCCACACTTATTCCTATAGATGATGTTATTTTTAAGTATGGAGAAGAGCAAAATAAATCAGTAGCCGGTATAGAGACAGTTGAAGAGCAAATGAGTGCTTTTGATACTTTTACTCTGACTGAACAGATACAATTTTTAGAAGCAACATTGGACTATATGGATGAACATAAAGATGCCATGAAAATCATGAAAGAGCTTTATATAAAAGGTGATGGTAAAGCGTTGTTGGCTTTTACAAATGAGGAGTTTAAAGAGGATAAGTATAAAAAGTTAGAAGAAAAATTTATGGAGGAGTTACTCTATAAACGTAATGTTCGAATGGCTAAACGGATAGATACGCTCTTAAAAAAAGATAGAAAAAAGTCTTACTTTTTTGCTTTTGGAACCATGCACTTTTTAGATAAGAAGAGTGTAATTGAGTACTTAGAAGGGTATGGATATAAAGTGAGTCGGGTAGAGTAAAAGGGGTTTTTATTTTTTTAGAAACCCCTTTTCGAATAAAATTATATTTTTTTATGACTTATTTTTTTTATGTTAGAAGTATCTTCTATATTATATAAATCTTCATATTCAACCCAACCATCATCGCCTTGCTGATCAAATATTTTATATGTTATACGAAGTTGAGTACCATTATTTATGGTTTCTGCTGTTCCAACAATTCTACTATAATCAGCATAATCATGGTATATTAAGCTCATTTGTAAAACTTTTCCTTTATGATAAAAGTTCTGATAGTTGAGTAAGTCTGCATGGTCTTCAGCTGTAATAATACCAACTAAAGAAGTATTTTCTAATTTTATAAATTTCGCTGAGCTTATACTTAGTAAACTTTTATCTAGTGTAAGTTCTACCTTTTCATTATTAGGATTTATACTAATTCTATACACTTTAAAATGATCTTCATAGCCAAGTTGAACATAGTTCATAATATAGACAATATCTTTTTCTGTTGAACAGATATAATGATTTTCTACTATATTACTTTTGTTTTTACATAACTCTTTGGCTTTTTTAATTAATTTATCGTTGTCATTATTATTTATTTTAAGAACGGTTTTTATACTATAATCAGCAGTTCTATACCCATTAACATGAACAAAAACAGTAGCATCTTTTGTAAGTGTTACCGAACATTCATCTGTTTTAGTACCACCATTGGTTGACTTACAATCAAAAGAGTGAAGACCAGCTTTTTTACCAATTTTAACTCTTAAGTCAGCATCAGCAGACAGAGCAGAAAGTGTTGTGGTATAGGTTTTACCTTTTTTACCTAAAAATTTATACTGTGCAGATTCACCTTGTTTTAGGTGACCACTTAAAGGAGTATCAGAGATTTCTGTGATTGATTCTCCTCCCTCTCTAGTAGAAATTTTAAGTTTGTAGTTACTGGCTTTAAAACCATATACTAAGATGATAATATTGTTTTTCTTGCCTTCTGGAGCAGTAGAAGTTAGTATACATTTTTCATAGGTAGTTCCTCCATTTGAGGAGTAACAGTCATTGTCTCTTATGGCTGCTTTACGATTGATAGCAACATATAAATCTATATCAGCATCTAAATCTGTTAATTGTATGTCAGCTGTTTGTGTATTGCTAAGTTCAAGTTGATAATACTTTTTTTCTAAATAGTTAACATGGTCTTCAACCACATCTCCTGAATTTATTGGAATATATGGAGTAGGCGTTTGAGCAAATAGTGTTATTTGCATTGTGATGATGAGGAGTAGTAGTTTTTTCATTAGTTGTCCTTTTTAGTTATGTTTTTAAATATAGAATTTTTACTAAACTACCGTCATTAAGACGGTAGTGGTTATTTTACCCATTTTGGTTCAGTGATATTATTATCTCTTGCTCCAAACTCCATAAATCCATCATGGCTTTGGACAGATGAAACATCCCAAACACTTAAGTCATGGTTTTTAAATGGATTATTCAAGCCATAACAATCTCGATTACGTGGAAGCATTACATCCATATATATCACTTTTGATACATTCCATTTTTCAATATTTTGATTAAAGTTACTACAATCATCTTTTGACTCAAACATACCAATCATGTTTCTAACATTAGAAACATCCCAGTTACTAATATCTTGATTGAAACTAAGAGCAGAATCAAACATAACTTTCATATTTCTAACATTAGAAACATCCCAATTACTAATATCACTATTAAAATCTACAGCATATTCGAACATACCTAACATATTTGTAACATTAGAAACATCCCAATTTGCTATATTCCCATTAAAATGAGAGGTATCAAACATAAATGACATATCTTTAACATTAGAAACATCCCAATTTGCTATATTCCCATTAAAATGAGTGTTATTAAACATAAATGACATATCTTTAACATTAGAAACATCCCAATTGGAAATATCGTAATTAAAGTCACTAGTACCAAATTCGATTGGAAATAAACGACTCATATCTGTAATCTCAGAAGTGTTTACCTTTGATATATCTTCATGATTTTTTATCATCTCTTTTAGTTTTGCTAGAGTAATAGGAGAATTTTTAGTGTTTTTTGTAACACTAATTTTATAATCAGCAGTTCTATACCCATTAACATGAACAAAAACAGTAGCATCTTTTGTAAGTGTTACTGAACATTCATCTGTTTTAGTACCACCATTAGTTGACTTACAATCAAAAGAGTGAAGACCAGCTTTTTTACCAATTTTAACTCTTAGGTCTGCATCAGCAGACAGAGCAGAAAGTGTTGTGGTATAGGTTTTACCTTTTTTACCTAAAAATTTATACTGTGCAGATTCACCTTGTTTTAGGTGACCACTTAAAGGAGTCTCAGAAATTTCTGTGATTGATTCTCCTCCCTCTCTAGTAGAAATTTTAAGTTTATAGTTACTGGCTTTAAACCCATATACTAAGATGATAATGCTATTTTCTTTTCCTTCTGGAGCAGTAGAAGAAAGTACACATTTTTCATATGTGGTACCACCATTTGATGAATAGCAGTCATTGTCTCTTATGTCTGCTTTACGGTTGATAGCAACATATAAATCTATATCAGCATCTAAATCTGTTAATTGTATGTCAGCTGTTTGTGTATTGCTAAGTTCAAGTTGATAATACTTTTTTTCTAAATAGTTAACATGATCTTCAACCACATCTCCTGAATTTATTGGAATATATGGAGTAGGCGTTTGAGCAAATAGTGTTATTTGCATTGTGATGATGAGGAGTAGTAGTTTTTTCATTATATGTCCTTTTATAATTAAATAATATTATATAACATAATGTATTAAAATTTGTTTTTATTTATTTAAAAAATATAGGACATAGTAGTGCTGATATTAGTAAAGTTTGAGTAGAAAGAGATACCAAGGTATCTCTTTATTTATTTTCTCTCTCTATAATTTCTCTACAAGAGATGCAGTATTCAGCAAACATTTTGATTTTTAGTCGTTCCGTTCTTATAGGCTCTTCACATAATTTACAGATTCCGTAGCAGTTATGTTCTATTTTATTTAGGCTTCTTTCTATAAGTACAAGATTTTTAGCTTGTATGCCAGATATTTTTCTTCCAAGGCTCTGTTCTAGTGCTATGGAAGCATAGTCCCCTTCATCTTTGGGATCATAGTTTATAAACTCATCCATTTCCGATGATGTGATATTAAGGTTACTCTTGATTCTTTTCTGTTGCTCTTTAAGTCCCTCTTTAAAGAAGTTTATTTCATCTTTGCTCAATACACTTTTAACATTGCATTCTTCTTTAGTATAATAATTCTCGTTTGTTGCCTTTGTCATTCTAACCCCTTTTGTGTAATATTTGTGTAATAAAAGAGTAATACACAATAAATATATTAATTTTTATATATTTAAATGTAGTTTAATTAAAAAATGAGTAAGAATTGTTTGAATTGTAAATTAAAGAGTCTTTTTATCAGAAATATCTTTTTCTTTGTCATTTTGTGACATTCTAATTTTATTTGAAATAAAAGAACTAATTATAATGGCTCCATAAAAGACTAGAAAAAAGAGTAAGATTTTGATGATTATATCAAGCAGTGTCATTAAAATTCCTTTAGTGTTTGGTTTTCAAGTCTAAAGCTTTTATCACATAATTTTGCCATCTCTTCATCATGTGTAACCAGTATCATGGCTGCATTTTCAGCTTTTATATATTCTAAAAGAACATCCATTACAAGCTTCGCTGTTTCTTTATCTAGATTTCCAGTCGGTTCATCAGCAAAAATAATTTTTGGTTTTTTAGAGAGAACTCTTGCAATAGAGATACGTTGCTGTTGTCCACCAGAGAGTTCACCTATTTTTTGTTCCATAAGTTCTTTAATCTCTAAACGTTCTAAAAGTTTATTATCAATAGTTTCATTTGCAAGTAGAGTAGCAATTTCTAAGTTCTCTATGGCTTTCATACCTTTAAAAAGATAATGTGCTTGAAAAACAATTCCTAAATCATAACGTCTTATTTTTTCAAGTTCTTCTTCTTTTAAATTGTAAAGTTCTTTTCCTAAAATTTTCACTTCTCCTTCATTGGGTTTTATGAAAGATGAAAATATATGTAAGAGAGTAGATTTACCTGAGCCACTTCTTCCAACAATGGAAATGCTCTCTTTTTCATGTAGGGTAAAGTTTATTTTTGAGAAAAGAGGGTAATCAAAAGAGTGAGATATATTTGTGGCATTTAATATGATGTTAGACATGTTTTTTAATCTTTGTAATAAGTTGAAAGATTATATAAGAAATTTGATTAGAGGTTTGTTAGGTATATAGATTTGTTCCCACGTAAAACGTGGGAACAAGAAGAAAGTGGGTGATTAACCCATTTGACTTGCAACTTCTGCTGCAAAATCTTCCTCTACTACTTCGATTCCTTCACCAACTTCAAGTCTAATGAAGTCAGTAATAGTCGCCTTACCACCAGAGATTTTCTCAATGTGTTGTGCAACTGTTACAGAATCATCCATAACATATTTTTGGTCAAGAAGTGCAAGTTCTTGGTCAAGAAGTGTGTTGTCAGAGATAAATCTTTCAATTTTACCTGGAACAATTCTGTCCCAAATTTTCTCTGGTTTACCCTCTGCTGCAAGTTCAGCTTCGATAGCTGTTTTTGCAGTAGCAAGTACTTCATCTGTAATTTGCATCATAGAAACAAACTGAGGTACGTTTTTAAGAGGCTTTTTAAGTCTTACTAGCTCTTCATTCTCTTTTTTGATTTTTTCAATTCTACCAGCTGTCTCATCAGCTACGAATTGAGGATCAAAATCTTTATAAGAGAGTGTACTTGGACTCATTGCTGCTGCATGCATAGCAATGTTTTTAAGTTCAGCAGCTACTTTTTTAGCAGTCTCTGCGTCGTCACATTTAGCACCAAGAAGTACTGCTACTCTTGAGTTTGCATGAACGTAACCGTTAATCGCAACTGTTTCATCATCTGAAGCAATCATTCCAGCTCTTCTTACTACAAGGTTCTCACCAATAGTAGCAATTTGAAGTGAAAGATAATCAGCAAATGATTGACCATTGATTTCAGAAGCATTAATAGCATCTGCATCAGCCAAGTTGTTATCAAAAGCGTGTTTTGTAATTTCAGCAACAACACCTTTAAAAACGTCATTTTGTGCAACGAAGTCAGTTTGAGAGTTAATCTCAACAATAACTGCTTTGTTATCTGAAACTTTTACAGAAACAACACCTTCTGCAGCAACTTTACCAGCTTTTTTAGCAGCAGCACCAAGACCTTTTTCTCTTAACCATGCGATTGCAGCATCAAAGTCACCATCGGTTTCTTTTAATGCGTTTTTACAATCCATCATACCTGCACTTGTAGTTTCTCTTAGTTTTTTAATGTCTTTTGGTCCAAAGTTTGCCATGGATTACGCTCCTGCCAATTCTTTAGCTTCTGCAATAGCTTCAGCTTTTACTTTTGCAGCAGTTGCTTCTTCTTCATTCATTGCAGCAACTTGTGCGAATGTTGTAATACCGGCAGCATATAAGTTGTCTTGACCAACTTTACCAATACCTGTAAGTTTAGTAAGCTCATCTTTGTCTGTTACAGCTTCAGCTACTGCTTCTGCTACAACTTCTTTTACTTCTGCTTCTGTTGGTGCAGCAGTTTTTACTTCAGCATCAGCAGGTACAGCAGTTTCAGCTACAACAACTGGATCTTCTTTTTGAGCCATCATTGCTTCACCAAGTTCAGCATCTGCAGCTGGTGCATTTTCAGCAGCAACACCCTCTTTTTCAGCAAGTTCAGCTTGACCTTCAATAATTGCTTCAGCCATCTCTTTACAGAAAAGGTTGATTGATCTAATAGCATCATCGTTTCCTGGAATTGGGTAATCAACAACATCTGGATCACAGTTTGTGTCTAGTGGTGCAATAACTTTCATACCCATTCTTCTAGCTTCTTTAACGGCAATGTGTTCTTTAACAGCATCTACAACAAACATCATGTCTGGAAGTTTTTTCATGTGTCTGAAACCTTCAAGGTATGAAGTTAATTTAGCTTTTTTTCTTAAAAGCATTAATGCTTCTTTTTTAGTTAAAAGCTCAAGTTGACCATTCTCTTCCATTTGTTCAATGATTTCTAATTTTCTAATAGATTTTTTCATTGTTGGGTAGTTTGTTAACATTCCACCTAACCATCTTGTAGAAACGTAAGGCATACCACATCTCTCAGCATGTTCTTTAACTGCTGAACGAGCTTGTTTTTTAGTACCTACAAAGATAACTGTTTTACCTTCTGATGCAGCTTCTTTAACTACGTTGTATGTGTATTTGAAGTATCTAAGTGTTTTTTGTAAGTCAATAATGTAGATGTTTTTTCTTTCTCCGAAAATAAATCTTTTCATTTTTGGATTCCATCTTCTAGTTTGGTGTCCAAAGTGTACACCACATTCTAATAAATCTTTCATTGTTACCATATTTTGCTCCTTGCAAAAGTCTTTTTATAGTTAGTAAACTACTCATAAAAAGACAAAAATAATATTTTTAGAGACCGTAGTCT
>Ga0256828_1001270_pt1 | contig 15902 bp, 17 predicted proteins | sample CV88metaG_FD_185993 | JGI IMG/M metagenome (GOLD analysis project Ga0256828, IMG submission 185993) | Hydrothermal vent microbial communities from East Pacific Rise, Pacific Ocean - CV88 | ecosystem: Environmental > Aquatic > Marine > Hydrothermal vents | place: Pacific Ocean: East Pacific Rise...
CTTGACAGCAAACAAAACACTTTGGAAAGTATGTTAAAATTAAAAAAGAGGAGTGTTTATGCAGATCATTAGAAAATATTGGTTTGGTTTTGTCGGAATGGGACTGTTGCTGCTTTCTGGAATAATGATCTATACAACACTTCACCCCAAAGCGCTTCCGTCTGACCTGGTAGAGGGAAGCGGGCGTATGGATGGAGAGTTGATCAATCTCAGCAGTAAATATCCGGGAAAGATCGCCAAGATCAATGTGGAGGATGGGATGGTCATCCAACGGGGGATGATCGTTGCCGTGCTTGAAGGCAAAGAACAGGTTGCGCAAAAGGCGGAGATCGATGCACAGATAGAAGCGCAGAGAAAAATGTTGAGTGCGCAGAGAATCGAATCGGAAATTTCCCATAAGCGGATTCCCCTGGCAGTGAAGAAAGCGCAGGCGCAGTTGGGGCAAGCGCAGGCAGGGCTGGAAGAGGTACAGAAAAAACTGCATATGCAGGAGCGTCAGCTTGCGCAGGCAAAAAGAGATCATAAGCGTTCCGAATTTCTTTTTAAAAGTAAAAGCATCGATCCCCATACCTATGAACTTTCCAAACTGAAAGTAGAGACGGAGCGGGAGAAAACAGAGGCGCTTAAAGCAGAACTCTCAAGGAGTAAAGCGGCGGTAGAGATCGCGAAGATCTCACTTCGGGAAGCAGAGCTGTCCCAGCAGAAACTTCTCTCCATAGAGAAGAAAATAGAAGGATTTGAATCCACCATCAAAGCACTTGAAGCTTCCAGAGCACAGATAGATGCCATACTTTCCGAACTGACACTGACCTCTCCCGTGGACGGCCTGGTAGTAGAGAAGATTGCCAATGTCGGTGAAGTGGTGGGTGCGGGAATGCCTGTGGCAACACTTCTTGACCCCCGTTCCCTGTACCTGAAGATCTTTGTCGATACACTGCAGAACGGCAAGATAAAGGTAGGGGACAAAGCGGTGATCTTTCTGGATGCCTACCCGGACAGGCCCATAGAAGCCAAGGTGGTCAATGTGGCACAGCAGGCGGAGTTCACCCCCAAAGAGGTCAGTGTGCGCAGTGACCGCATACAGCGTGTCTTTGCGGTGCATCTCAAGCCGCTCAAAGCCGATCCGCTGCTTAAACTGGGCATCCCCGCCATTGGTGTCATCTCCATAGACGGCAGAGGACTGCCCGCCTCACTGAAAGAGATACCGGTGCTATGAAAACCATCGATAAAAATGTGGTGATGCTGGGGTGGGTCAGTTTCTTTACCGATATGGCATCGGCCATGATCAACCCTATCCTGCCTATTTTTGTCGTGGTGGTACTGCATGAAGGGATGGACAAGCTGGGGATCATTGTCGCCATCGCTACGTTTGTATCGTATGCGCTGCGTTTGCTTTCCGGATATCTCTCGGACCGCTACGGCATTGTCAAACCGCTGGTGGTGGGAGGGTATCTCCTTTCTGCATTGAGCAAACCGCTGATAGGGATGACACACGGGTATCAGAGTATTGCCCTGTTGAAAGCATGTGAAAGAGTGGGAAAGGGCCTGCGTTCAGCCCCCAAGGATCTGATGATCTCGAACTATAGCCAAACCAATGCTTCGGGCAAGACGTTCGGCTTCCACAAGACGATGGATATTGCAGGGGAGCTCAGCGGTATTTTGATCCTTTTTGGGCTGTTGTGGTATTTTGGGCAGAGTGAAACGGTCATACGTTCGATCTTCTATGCAACATTGATACCTGGGATCATTGGAGTGGTCATTGTTGCCTTTTTCGTGGAGGATATCCCCAAACCAAAGTCTCTCGCCAGGCAGGCTTTTGTGTTGACCGACAGGGACAAGAAGGCGATTGTCTCGCTCCTGTTTTATTTTGTCTTTTTGTTCTTTGTATTCAGTGATGCCTTTTTTACCATGCAGGCCAAAGAGATGGGTATATCCGTCGCCGTGATCCCTCTTCTTTTTGCGGTTTCTGCAGCGGTCCAGACCCTCACAAGCTATGGGTTCGGCCTGATGACAGACAGGTTCGGCGTAAGGTATGTTTTATGGTTCGCTTATGGCTGCGGTGTCATCGCACAGGGGCTTTTGTATCTCCGCGAACCGTTTTTTACCTGGATCGCCTATGCCTTTTTGGGACTCTTCACTGTTGCCTCTCTCAATGCCAACCGTGCCTTCGTCTCCGAAAATGCGGATAACAGGGGTTCCGTATATGGTGTTTTTTATGCCGGTGTGGCGCTCTTTGGGGCAGCCGGTGCGTATGTGAGCGGGGTGATCTGGGAGTATTTCGGTATGCAAAGCGCGCTGCTCTTCTCGCTTGTGGGAACGGCTCTGCTGACTCTATTGTACACAGGAAGAGGCTATGCCCGGTCTTGAAGTAAGGGGCATTACAGTCTCCTATAAAAAGCGTGTCGCGCTCAAAGAAGTCTCTTTTTCGGCTTCTGCCGGTGAGATCATCGGTTTTATCGGTGCGGACGGGGCAGGGAAGAGTTCCCTCATGCATGCCATTGCCGGAGTGGGGCGTTTCAGCGGTGAGATCATCTACGGGGAACAGGTGTACCATTCTCCAAAAGAAGCGGAAAGACTCAAAAAAGATATCGGACTGATGCCTCAGGGGATCGGATTGGTACTTTACGAGACACTGACGGTTATGGAACATCTCGAGTTCTTTGCCTCCATACGCGATCTGAAATGTGACGATGCCTTTTTTTCCTACAGGAAAAAGCTTTTGGAAATGGCCGGGCTCTCGGCATTTACCGACCGTGAAGCGGGAAAGCTCAGCGGCGGGATGATGCAGAAACTTTCACTTATCTGTACGCTGCTTCACCGGCCGGGCCTCTTGATACTCGATGAGCCGACCACCGGGGTCGATCCGCTCAGCCGCAAAGAGCTCTGGGAGATACTCGACAGCATCAGGAAGCGTGAAGGGACGATCATCCTCGTCAGTACAGCCTATATGCAGGAGGCAGCCAAGATGGACAGGGTTTTTCTGTTTGACGGGGGAGAGATCATTGCCGGAGGGAAGACGGAGACATTGATCCGTTCGGTCAGGGAGTACACCTATGAAGAGATCTCCTGCAAAGAGAACAGGCGCTGCTTCTCCTTCGATAAACGGAGTTACTCACTGGATCCTCTGGATGTGCCCCATGCCGAACCGACGCTGGAAGCGCTTTTCTTTGTCAATGCCCTGAAAAAGGGGCAGAGACTTCCAAAAATGGAGATGGAAGCAAGAAAAAGCGGCAGGCCGATACCGAAGGTTGTCATGGAGGCAAAAGCACTGACCAAACGTTTCGGCAGTTTCGTTGCCAATGCCCATATCGACATGCAGCTGCAAAGCGGGGAGATCGTAGGCCTTCTCGGAGCGAACGGGGCGGGTAAAACCACCTTTATCAAAATGCTTCTTGGTCTCTATGGGATGGATGGGGGAGAACTCTACCTGCTTGGAAAACCCATACGCAGCGGAGAGGACAGGCGTGAACTCAAAGCGCAGATAGGCTATGTCAGCCAGCATTTCGCCCTTTACAAAGATATGACGGTACGGGAGAACCTGCTCTATTTTGCCCGGATGCATAAAATAGAGACAGCCGTGGCACTTGAGCGCATCGAGAAGTATGCTGCCGCTTTGGGCTATAGCACCTATATGGATACGCTGCCCGGAGATCTTCCCCTGGGGATCAACCAGCGATTCTCCATTACGGCAGCACTCCTGCATGAACCGGTCATTCTCTTTCTGGATGAACCTACCTCCGGGGTCGATACGATCGCCAGAGCGCAGTTCTGGCAGATACTCCAACAGCTCAAAAAGAGGTGGGGGATCACCATTTTGATCACCACACACTATATGAGCGAAGCGGAGTACTGTGACCGTGTAGTCCTGCTCAAAGAGGGGAAGAAAGTGGCAGATGCACCGGTCAGGGAGCTTTACGACAGACATCCCCATGCAGAAAGTTTTGAAGAGATATTTATGGAGTACTACCAATGAGAACGGGTGTGATCAAAGCCTATATCCTGAAAGAGCTGACAGAACTCTTCCGCAGCCGTCTGATCATTATCGTCTACCTTATGCCTTCGATGATCCTGCTGCTTTTTGGGTATGGTATCCGTATGGAGGTGACCCATGCAAGGATCGTGATCATAGACAATGACCAGAGCCACTACTCCCGTATGCTCACTTCCAAATTTGAGGATTCGAAATATTTCGAGCCGACAGTAACGCAGATGAAGGAGAGTGAAGCGCTGCATTTGATCAAACAGGCAAAAGCGGAGATGATACTGATCATCCCCTCGTCTTTTGAAAAGCGGCTGCTGCACGGACAAAAAAGTGAGATAGGGCTTTTTATCGATGCCGCGTTCCCGACACGTGCGACAACGATGGAGAGTTATGTACAGGGAGTGGTACTCCAGGCGGCCGATGAAGTTTCCGGCCGAAACCCCGGACGAGGGATGATCACCATCAACAGCCGAAGCCTTTTCAATCAGGCAATGCGGGATGAGAACGCGATGGTGCCGGGTCTCATCGGACTGGTGCTGCTTGTCGCCCCTGCGATCCTTTCCGCTCTTTTGATCGTCAAGGAGAAGGAGCGGGGGACCATCTTCAATTTCTATGCCTCACCCATACGCAAACATGAGTTCATCCTCGCCAAACTGACACCTGTTTTCCTGCTGCATTCGGTCAATATCTTTATTCTGTTTCTCTGGGCCACCTGGCTGTTCGAAGTGCCTTTCAGGGGAAGTTTTGCCCTCTACTGGTTCAGCAGCGAGCTCTATATCCTTATCAGTCTGGGTATCGGGATGCTTATCTCTGTGATCACCCGTTCCCAGATAGCCGCTGTGGTCATTACCGTGATCATCACCCTCCTTCCGGGCTTTTTGTATTCGGGGATCATCCTCCCCATTTCTGCAATGGACCATGAATCCTACATCGAAGCGCATCTTTTTCCCGTGATGTACTACAACCACATCCTGTATGATACCTTTCTGATAGGAGAGGGCCTGGGAGCGCCGACGAACAGGCTTTACCTTGGCATCCTTATGCTCTATGGGGCTGTTGTGCTGGGGCTGGGAACTCTCTTTTTGAAAAAGGAGTTGAAGTGATGCGTATCTTCTGGACGATCGTTGCCAAAGAGCTGATCAGCTTTCTGCGCTCATGGGGACTCTTGGCTGTGGTACTCTACTCTTTTACACTCGATGTCTACATCGCCGGTGCGGGGATGCAGATCAAGCCGCGTAACGTAGCGGTGGGGTATGTGGATGAGACCGGCGGAGGGATCAGCCGGAAAATACTCTCCCATCTGCATGCGCCGGAGTTTCTCTCCCCGCAACATTTTCTTTCCCAAAAAGCCTTAAGTGATGCGATCTTCAACAAGGAGATACTGGTGGGGATCGTTTTTGATAATGCTTTTGAGAAGGATTACAGAGAAGGCAAAACCGCAGTGATGAACGTCCTGCTGGACGCTACGGCCGCATCACAGAGTTTCACGACATTGAGCTATCTGCAGAATATCGTGATGGCGTTCAATAAAATCGATTTCCCGGTGGTACTTAAATCCCACAAACTCTTCAATGAGAATGCCGATAACCATACCTTCATGGCGCTTAGCGAAATGCTCTCCATCATCACAATGCTCTCCATCCTCCTGCCTGCCATGGTCTTTGTCAAGGAGAAGGAGGAGGGAACGTGGGATATCATGCTTCTGATGCCTGTAGATACCAGGGTGACCATTCTGGCCAAAAGTTTCTCCCAGGTGATCATCATCTTTCTGGGAACGGTACTCTGTGTCGGTTTCATCCTGTTCGGCTGTTTCAATATGCCTATGAACGGTTCCTTCTTTGCTTTTTTGCTTTTGACATTTTTCTATATCTTTACCTCTGCGGGGATCGGCCTGTTCGTCGCGGCCGTCTCCAAAAGTATTCTTCAGGTGGCACAATTCTCCATGCTGATCATGATGCCGCTTATCTTCCTCAGCGGTGCCTGGACTCCCATTCATGCCATGCATCCGGTACTGGAAAAACTCTCCCTGATCTCGCCTCTTCGCTACTACATCGAGGGGAGTGAGAGTATTTTCTACCGGGGAACGGCATGGATGGACCTCTGGCCCTACTTTACCGGAGTGATCCTGCTTGGAAGCATACTCTACTGGTATGGTTTCCGAAAGATCGGCAAACTCTTCTGAGAAAAAACGCAGTATGCAGAGATTATTTGGTTTGGCACTTTAGTGCATGGGCTTTGATGGTATGGAGCCTGTTGAGGATATGTTCCATCTCTGCAACATCTTTTTGAAGTTTATCGCGTTTGGCTTCCATATAGGCGATCTGTTTTTCCACATCATGAATATCGATATGGCACTCATCGGCAGCTTCCTGCTCTTTTTTAAGTACCCACTCCATTGCGTTTTTGATAAATTCCACCATTTGTGTTCCTTTTTGAATATGTTGTTTAATTGTCTCTTTCAAGGTAGCGTTCAAGGATGATTTTGGCAGCGACAGAGTCGAGCCGCCCGTCACGTTTGTGTTTGAAATCACCCATTGTAAGTTCCTTCGCTTCAAAGCTGGACCCCTGCTCATCCTGGTAAAAAACAGGAATGGAAAGGTCAAGAAGCGAGACGAAGTGTCTGATGCGCCTTCCCATCTCCTCTTCGCTTGACCCTCCTTTGGGAAGGCCTACGACGAGTGTTTCTATCTCCCATGTTTCAAGGAAAGTGTTAATATCTCTTGCTGCCTGGTTGCGGTTTTTACGCAATATGGCATTTTGGGGCATAACAATGCTGCCGTCGAGGCAGATCGCAACACCGATACGTTTGAGTCCTACATCTATACTGGCCAGTTTCATCATGCCATTGTACCAAAATTCATCTTCTGTAATAGGGTCTGTTTTCATATCCTGCACCGCAAAATCCGTAATAGCGGTAATTGCTCGGCATATAGTAACGGTTGTCAAAAAGCCCTCTGCCTCTCAGCCTGTCTCTGTAAGTGTAGTCTCTATCATACCGGTAGAATATGCCTTCAAAGTAGTAACCGTAACGGTTGAAATAACCATAATGAAATCCTTCGTGGTCATAGAATGAAGCTCTGTCGTAAAGGTATGCCAAAAACCAGCCTCTCTTTGGACGGTAATGCCCTCTCTGTCGTATGCCGGGGTGGTAAATTTCCACTGTATCATGATATGCATGATGAAATCTGCCGCTGTATCGCATTCTTTGGGAGGTTACCATTTTATTTTGCGGGTGTAGATATTTCTTTTGGTTCCGATGGTATTGAAACTCTTTTTTCGTCCTGAATGCTTTTTTGACGGCCTGATGTTTTGTGAGCTGCCTGTCCATACGCCGGATCTGTGAGCTGCTGATAGGTTCCTGCTCCCCGGCTTCCACGCTTCGGTGCATACCTGAAGCATAGAGAGCCGTTGAGAGTAACGAACTGATAATGAGTGTAAAAAATATTTTATACATAAAGTCTCCTTTGTCTATTTTTGTTCTATCTGATACAGGGGTATCATAAAAAAAGTTTGTGTAGTGATCGTGTGCAAATTTTCTTTTATATTAAAATAGTAAAATAGTGCAATAAAGCAGGAGATAGGAATATGAAAAAAACAGTTTGGTTGTATATGGTGGGGATGGTCTCGTTCCTTTATGCGGAGGTCTTGATAAATGCAGAAGAGGTTGATACCTTTTGGATATGGATAGCGTTGTTTGCACTGGGGATCGTGGGTATCACTATTTTGTTTCTCTCCTCCCGGCAGATTATGACCATACAGAAACTCCATAAAGAGATGTTTGAAAAACAGCTGGAAATGGAACAGGCGCAAAGCCTGTTTCTTGCCAATATGGGAGAAAATATCCATGAAATGGCGGAGCAGACACTGGCATCTGGCCATAGGGAAAAACCGGACAGATCGTTGGAGAAAGATGAACCGCTGGACCAGAAGCTTCTGGATGTAACCAACGACCTGATCGAATTTCTGAGGCTAAAATCCAAAAAAGTTGAAGTCCTGCATGAAAAATTCAATTTGAACAATGTATTGAACGAAGTCTCCGGTTCTATCTGTACCGCATTTAACGGCTCGGAAGTGGAGCTGATCTTCGATATAGACAATACGATCCCCCGTTATCTGATGGGAGATCCCCTCAATCTTGAAAAAGTACTTCATAACCTGCTTGAATATATGATGAGCCGGATGCACGGAGGTGAGATAAAACTCGATATAGAAATGTTCGATACCTACAATGAAAAGGTAGAACTGCAGTTCAGGCTTACCGATACCGGTTCGGGTATAGGCCATGAAGAGCTGGAAAAACTGTTTATTCCCTATTATGACGAACAGAACAACGAATATACGGGTCTTGGGCTTTTTGTTGCGCATGAACTGATCTCCATGATGGAAGGGGAGATTACCGTACAGAGTATGGAAGGTAAAGGGACTGCCTTTACGATGACGCTTCCTTTCGAAATGATCGATGCATCAAACAAAAGAAAATACAGATTGCCTGAAAAAATATTGACAGCCAAAAAAGTCTTTATTGTCGACAGAAACTACAATTCGGCACTGGCGATCAAAAAAATGTTTTCCTATTTCAAACATGATGTCAAAGTGGTCAGTAAAGAGGAATATATCAAAAATATGTACAACCTTTCTGTCTATGATATTATCATTCTTGATGAGAGTCTTTTCAATATCCGTACGGTAGATTACCTGAACCGTTTGAAAAAAGAGAAAGAGCTAAAAGTTGTTGTCCTGAATGCGTTATTGCAAAAGAGTGAAGAGAGTGCACTCAACCCTGTCGTGGACAAATCTTTGACGAAACCGCTGAACCAGGAGAGAATTTTTGAACTGATCGTCGATATGTACCGCATCAGCAAACTCGACATCGACGAGCATAGAAGTGAGGCAGAAGCGGACGAAGAGGTGACGGTCCATCGCTCATCTGTCCCGGAAACCCCCCATATTACGCAGGAGAGTTTCAAAGATTTCAACGGTACGAAACTTTTGATTGTGGAAGACAATATTATCAACCAAAAAGTCCTGACCAATATTTTAAAACCATCGGGAATCAAAATTGAAATAGCGAATAACGGGCAGGAAGCGGTCGATATGGTAAAACAGGCAAAAGATAAATTCGACCTGGTACTGATGGATATCAATATGCCGGTGATGGACGGATATATGGCGACAGAAATGATACGGCTCAACAGTGAATTCGATACGCTTCCTATTGTCGCATTTACCGCATTGGCATTAGAGAGTGAAAAACAGAAAATATTCAACAGCGGGATGAACGCTTTTCTGATCAAACCATTGAATATAGGACAGCTTTATACGGTCTTCAAACTTTTTGTCAAAGGTGCCAAGCCGGGAGAAGAGTTGCCACAGCACCGTGCAGTGGAATCTACAAATGTACTTGATATTAAATCGGGTATCCGCTACTCCAACAACAATGAGGCACTCTATCTGGAAATACTGAAAGAGTTCATGGATGCCTATGGCAACAGTGCGGAACTCTTCGAAAAACTGGTACGGGAACACCGTTATGAACAGATCAAAATGCTCTGTCTCGATATGAAAGGGCTGACCGGGACAATCGGTGCAAAAGAGATGTATGCACTGATTATCGATATTTACCAGAAAGTGATCTATAACAAGAAAGAGTTACTTGTCAAATATACAGAAAGATATAAAGATGAGCTGGCCAGGCTTGATGGAGCGATAGAACGTTATATCGAGTCTCAGTAAAATTCTCCGTCAACATAAAGCCACGTACCGTTCTTCCTGAGAAAACGGCTCTTCTCTTTCATCTCTCCTGAAGAGAGGCTGGCTTTGAAAGTAACGAACGCTTCATCTTTCCCCTCCGACCAGCTTATGATAGACAAACCTAAAAAATCGGTATATGTACAGAAATCTTCTATATCCTTCTGCCATCTTTTCCTATCGGTACGGTAGTCAGGGTTTTCCGGATGGGTTGTCTGTATAATATACCGGCTGTTGCCAACGGCATAGGCAGCATAGCGTGACCGCATCAGATGCAGGGGATCGGGAGCCGTAGCCCCTTTGTGGTAGCGCAGACAGCATTTTTTGTATTTCAGCCCGCTCCCGCAGGGGCAGGGCATATTGACAGAGGGCTTTTTCATTTTTAGCGTATCTCTGCGATGAAAGCGTCTTTTTGGATATATTTACGCACTTTTGCCAGTACGCTTTTGGTCTCGCCTCTTGTAATATAAGGGCCTATAAGAAGCTTGGTAATAGATTTCCCGTTTTTGGGAAACTGAATCAGTTTATAGGCAAATCCCCTGTTTGTAATCGTATGCAGCAGCGTACGTTTCGGTTTGCCGACAAATGAGCCAACCTGTACATAGAGATTGCCTTTGGCGGAAGGCTGTTCTATCTCTTTCATCTCTGTTTTGATGATGACTGCCCTCTTCATGCCTCCGGGATGCGCTTTATGTATGATGCCCGGCAGGGTAGATGGTTGGGTGAGTTTTTTACCACTGTTCCATGTTTCGGAAGAAGCGACTTTCTGTGTCGTTGACGGAAGATACCTTCGGCAGGCACAGAGCCTCTTTTTATAATAGGGTGAGGTAAAGAGATTGGAGTAGACTACTTCCCCTTTTGCCGTACTGGCATGTGTAAACCATCCGTTGCCAAGATACATGCCGACATGGGTGATCTTTTTCCTGCTTTTGCCTGTGGCAAAAAAGATAAGGTCCCCATACTGAAGTTCTTTGGCGGAGATGCGTTTCCCTACCTTTGCCTGCTCTCTGGCTACCCTTGGCAACTCTATACCCATACTTCCGTACATGTAGTAGGTAAATCCGGAGCAGTCAAACTTGTTAGGTCCCTCTTCCGCCCATACATAGGGACTTCCCTGAAGGTCTTTGACCATTTTGTCAAGGTTTTTTTTACTGGGGGTGTAGATGACTTTTGGTTTGTGGATCTCATAATGGGGATGTTTTGGGTAGAGTGCAGGTTTACAGCCTGCAAGGAGGAACAGAGCCAATAACAGTATTGTAATACAGCGTTGATTTTTCATAAGCTTATTATAGGTGAAAGCCTTTAAACTTGCCTAAAAAACGCTTCTGGATCAATGTCTTGGAACAGCTCTTCTCGGCAGTTTCATACCTTTTTCCCATGGGGTAGTGAAGAAGGTACTTGTCACTTTCATCTTTTTGAGCGGTGCATCACAGGTCATGTAGCGTTCTCTCTCATCTGTACTTAAGTAGCGTTTGCAGAGCTTCATGCGTTTTAAATAGCGTGGTTCTTTTGCAAACTGGCTGATGGTAACTTTCCTGTCTTTGCTGCTTGCATGGGCAAACCAGCCATCCCCGAGATAGATGCCTACATGGCTGATACGTTTACTTCTTTTATTGGTTGAGCCAAAGAAGATGAGGTCGCCGTATTCAAGATTTTTAAACGGGATCTTTTTACCCATTTTCGCCTGTTCGCTGGCAGTACGGGGAATTTCCATTCCCATCGAGCCGTAAATATTGTATGTGAGGCCGGAACAGTCGAAAGCATCCGGCCCCTCTTCGGCCCAGACATACGGTTTTCCAAGATAGGAGTCCAGAAGTTCCTGTATATTTTTCCTGTTTGGTTTACATACGGGTTCGGGTTTGATGATGTCATAGTTTGGATAATGGTAAGGCTTCTTTATGCAGCCTGTCAATAAAAGTATCGCTATGAAGAGAAGTGAAAATCGGAACAGTGCTCTTTTCATTCAAACTCCCTTTTGCCGTTTTTTCAGAGAATCAGCATTGCATCGCCATACGAGAAAAATCTGTACTGCTTTTCTATGGCTTCTTTATATAATTGTAACGTTTTTTCTCTTCCTATAAAACTGCTTACCAGCATGATCAGTGTACTTTTGGGCAAATGAAAATTGGTGAGCAGGTGGGTGACTCTCTGTGGCGGGTTGAGCGGATTTAGGAAAAGGTCACACTCCCCGTCTTTTTTATCTGTCCGTACATAGTACTCTACGGTTCGGGTAACAGTAGTACCGATGGCCAGTATGGGAGTGTCACTCTCCAGAACTTCGGCTGCACTGTCAGGAATATGAAAGTATTCCGAATGCATAGGGTGTTCGAGAATATTCTCAACTTCAACAGGTTTGAACGTACCTGCGCCGACATGCAGGGTAATCCTGTGTGTGTGGTGTCTCTTTTCCAGCGCGTCAAACAGTGCAGGCGTAAAGTGCAGGGATGCTGTAGGAGCGGCTACCGCTCCGGCATTTTTTGCGAAAAGCGTCTGGTAATCTGTTTCATCCTCTTCTTTATCTTCCCGTTGCATATATGGGGGAAGAGGTATATGCCCTATATCGTCCAGTATGCGTACCAGTTCTTCAAATCGTATCGTCTCTCCATGGCAGCTAAACGTAACGATACGGGAGCCATCTTCATTCAGTTCGGTAACGGTGGCGGTAAGGGTATCGTCAAAAAAGAGTTCGGTACCTACTTTTACCTTACCTCGTATAAGCACAAGGTAGCGGTGTGCGTCCAGAGGTTTGTTGAAAAGCAGTTCTACCTTTCCCCCGCTCTGTTTCCGGCCAAAGATACGTGCTTTTATGACGCGTGTATCATTAAGGAATACATCACACTCTTTGGGAATGAAGTCCAGAAGGTGTTTAAAGGTAGTGTGGGTAGTTGTACCGGTTTCCCTGTCGTAAACAAGAAGTTTGGCATGGTCTCGTGGATGTACGGGCTCTGTGGCTATGAACCCTTCGGGGAGTTCATAGTCATAGTTTTCAGTTAAAAGTTCCGGAGCAGTCAAATCTGTTTACGCCTCCGCTTCATCTTCTGTCTCGGCTTCCTCTTTATCTGCCGGGTTGACCATGCGGACAATAAGGATAGAAACGCCGTAAAGCAGTACCAGAGGAGCGGCCATCAGTAGCTGTGTCAGAATATCCGGCGGCGTAAGCAACGCTGCGATCAGGAAAATAATGACAATGGCATATTTGAAAAAGTCGATCAGTGTACGGTCGGTTACCAGTCCAAGCAGTGCAAGGAAGTAGGCAAAAACAGGCAGTTCGAATGCCAGTCCGAAGCCAAACATGATCTTGGTGAAAAAGCCGACATAATCTTCAATATTGATAAACGGCGTATAGAGGAAAGAACCGAATGTAATAAGGAACTGGAACCCAAAAGGCGTAACGATATAGTAGGCGAAGATGACACCGATAAAGAACATGACAGAACCACCGACCACAAAAGGGATGATCATCTTCTTTTCGTTACTGTAGAGCCCCGGTGCGACAAAAAGCCAAATCTGGTAGAGAATGAACGGCAACGCACCAAGAAGGCCGGCAAAAAAGGATACTTTCAATGCGACGAAGAAGGCGCCGCCAACCTGGTGTGTCGTGATTTTTCCTTCAAAGTTATGGTGGTTCGGGCGGGCTGAATCAGTATCACGTTTTGTAATGATTTCGTCAAGTGATTTTGCAGCATCGGCCGCATCTCTGAGAAGCGGAGCCAGTTTTGGATCGGCTTCCTTCGCTGCTTTGTAGAGATTCTCTTTCAGTTTGTCGGCTGCCTGTACAGCCGGTGTTTTTGTAATATTGGCTTCATCGGATTTCATTGTCCAGGTTGCTTTGTCCTGTGACTCGATAATACGTCCTACTTCGACAAGGGCATTGTTAAGAGGCTGTGTGATCCAGCCGAGTATCTGGTTATGGAAGGTAAAAGCGACAATGAATGCGATAAAGACAGAGAGGACAGAAAGCCCAAGTCTTTTTCTCAATTCGGCAAGGTGAGGGCGTAATTCATCAAACATTATGCATCACCTTCCGTCTGGTTTTTTGTATCATCTTTTTCCGGTTTCGGTTTCTTTTTAAAAGTGACGCTCTCATTGAGGCTCTCCACTTCAACAGCAGGTTTTTCATCGGCATAGGCAGGTTTTTGGGAGACAGTGGCCGGTTCGTCATGGGAGAGGATATCTTCCATATCGTCAAAATCGATATTTTTAAAACTTTTGAGTTCATTGGTAGCGCTGTCAAGCTGTTTCTTGTAGTTGAGCGCTTCCTCTTTGAGGTCTGCGATTTTCATCTCTTCTTCAAGAGAACTTTTTGCGTCGCCTATGGTTTTTTTGACACCTTTGATAAACTTGGCGATCTGTATCATCGCTTCGGGAAGTTTATCCGGTCCTAAAAAGAGGATAGCGACAACAGAAATAAGGAGTAATTCGGTAAAGCCGATTCCAAACATATGATATGCCTTCTATTTTAAATTGATGTATTTTAGCAAATTATTCTAAAAGGTAGCGTGCAGCTTCCGTTGAAAATGCACTTTCGAGTCATCCCAGAATGAAGAGGGCCAATTCATCGCTCAGGAAGAAGTTCTCATTGAAAAAACGGGTTTCATTCTGTTGCAGTTTTTTTTCTCTGCATAGAAGTTCTGCCTGTCTCAGCATTGTCTCCGGAAGGATTGTCTTCTCGATGCCTGTACAGCTTCTCAAACCGAGAAAAATCTTTTCTGTCAGAAGTTCCTCTTCCGTCAAATACTCTTTGTTTGTTCCTGTCGGATTTTTGATATAGGCATCGATATTGTTTTGTGGGTAGAGTCTCATATTTTTTAAAAAACCGACGGCCCCGGCCCCGGCCCCTATATAGTCGTCAAGTTTCCAGTACCCTTTGTTGTGGCGGCTCTGATAACGGCCGAAATTGGAGATCTCATATTGTGTAAACCCCCGTTCCGTGATCTCTTCCGCTACAAAAAACGCAAGATCCTCATTCTCCTGCCTGACTTCCGGTGTCAGGGAAAATTTTGTGCCATCTTCTATTGTCAGTTCATAGGCTGAAATATGGTCCACAGGAAGTGTAAACGCTTTTTGTATCTCCTCTGAAAGGAGTGCTTTCGTATCGCCGCGATAGTTATAGATCAGGTCCAGAGAGAGGTGTTCAAAACCGATCTCGTGGGCATGGATAATCGCCATTTCCGCCTGCTGGGGCGTATGTGCCCGGTTCAGTGCTTTGAGCTTTTGGGCATTGAAACTCTGCACACCGAAACTGATGCGGTTTACTCCCAGTGCTTTCATTCCCCGCAGCCATGTTTTGGTGGCAGAGTTTGGATTGGCTTCGGCAGTGATTTCGGCATTTTTTTTCAGGTAGGGGGCCAGCAGCCTGAAAAGAGGTTCATAAAGTCCAGGATCGACTGTCGACGGGGTCCCTCCGCCTATAAAAAGGGTTTCAATACTCTTTTCTTCCGCATTAAAACGTTCCAGTTCGAACGAGAGTTGTGTGTAAAGCGCTTTCATATAAGAGGCTTTGGTATCGAATCTGTCTACATAGGAGTTAAAACTGCAGTAGTGGCATTTTGAATCACAGTATGGGATGTGGATGTAGAGTAACAAATTGTGTTCCTTTCAAATGCCTATAATCGTATTTTAGATAGAATCATATCAGAAAAAAAAATATAATTTTAATGAAATGAGTTAAAAGTATGCAAAATAAAAAGCGTTACCGCCCGAATGTTGCAGCTATTATACTCTCTTCAAAATATCCGGACAAGTGTGAATTTTTTGTCGCACACCGAAGTGATATCAAAAATGCATGGCAGTTCCCGCAGGGAGGCATCGATGCGGGAGAAACACCGCATGAAGCGTTGCACAGGGAACTGCAGGAAGAAATAGGATGTAGTGATATTGAGATCCTCGGCGAGTTTCCTGAATGGATCACGTATGATTTTCCCAAAACAGCAAAAGGCAAACAGTATCCTTTTGACGGACAGACCCAAAAATATTTTCTGGTACGCCTGAAAGAGGAAGCCAAAATAGACCTGAAAGCATTCGAGATACCGGAATTTGAAGAGTATGAGTTCGTAGCATATGAAGAACTGTTTAAAAAAGTGACCTATTTCAAACGTAAAGTTTATCGTAGGGTGATAGATTATTTTATACAAGAGGGATTGATTTAAATGTTAATTGTACATAAGTATGG
>Ga0256828_1001271_pt1 | contig 15901 bp, 20 predicted proteins | sample CV88metaG_FD_185993 | JGI IMG/M metagenome (GOLD analysis project Ga0256828, IMG submission 185993) | Hydrothermal vent microbial communities from East Pacific Rise, Pacific Ocean - CV88 | ecosystem: Environmental > Aquatic > Marine > Hydrothermal vents | place: Pacific Ocean: East Pacific Rise...
ATAGACAGTAAGCTTTGCCAATGCTTTTGAAACCATATCGGCATCTTCCATACTAATATGTCTATCTTTTGCGACCTTTTCATCAAAAACATTTAAAAAGTTACGGTACTCATGCAGTACAGCCGGAGAGGCAAATATTGCCAATTTATGTGTATGAAAACGAAGTTTAGTGAGCTCAGTTTGTGTAATATCTTCTAACAACATCATAGATTCAATTGTATCAATAAGATCTTGATAGGTTTGTGTCTTAAGCTCAATAAACTTCACGCTCTGCTCTTTTTCAAGCTCTACGGAGGTCTGTTTGTTAAGAAGCATTGCCGTAATTAAAATGGTCGCAATCGTACCTAAAACAATCAATAAAATCTCTTGTGTAAATGGCATTTTATCTGCCATATGGTATGCCAAACGTAGAAAGAAATAGCCTCCCACAAATACAATAGCACTCAATAGCATCAAAATACGATTATCTTTAAACCACTCTGTCATACGCCAACTCTCCCTTATTTTATTGAATCATAGCAAAATTACGCTCATAAAGAGCGTAACTTTACCTATTTGTTCTCACTATCTTTTTTTGAAAAAATCTTCTCTTGAAATGCTTTTAGTGAAGATTTTAGCTTTAAAAAGAGGGCTTCTGCCTTATTTGGACCTTCAATCTCCTCTTTTACTTGCTTAATTTGCTCATGTAACACCTTGTAGGTTGTCTCACTCTTACTTACATACCCAAGCTTTTGAGCAACAAAAAGAGATTCATTGGCTGCTTCTAAGTAAGCAAGTGCCATTTTTTTATCCTCTTTAGCGATGGCAGAAGCACTCGCAATTAAATCGGTTGCTTTTAAAAGTGGAATAGGCATCACCTCAACCTCTTTGGTAAAGGTACTCAACGCAATGGCTAAGATATGGTGTGCCTTACTCAGTTCATTGCTATGTAGGTAGGTTGCTGCCAATTTAAGCGCATCAGGGTAAGAGGCTAAAGGTAAAGAGACAATAGTAATGTCAATTTCACTTTGTAGTGGCAACATCAAGGCACGTGCCTCTTGTACTTTACCTTCATTGATATATCTCTTCACCTTAGAGAGTATCGCATCAATATCGCTACTTGTCCCCACAAAGGCATTGACACTAACAACACTATCGATAGGCAACAACTTAGGTACCTCTTTAGAGGCAAGTGTCACCTCTAGTTTACCTAAGGCATCTTCTAGCTTTTTTGTGGCTTTTTTCGCATCTTTTTGCTCTATGGCAATAAGTGCTTCATGGGCATCAGCCAATGAAGCTATGGCCTCTTTTACCAACTTAGCTTGACCTGCTTCTGCTTTACTTTTGGCATTGCTTACAGCAACTGTGTTAACTTGTGCTACAGTTGCCCCTTTGGGTGCTACCTCTTTGGCTTGAACACTGCTCCCTATGAGTAGTGATGCTACACATGCTGATAGTAAAATATTTTTCATTATAACGCTCCTTAAAGAAATCTCTGTTATGTCCTCTGGACTAACGATAAGAGCATTCTATCAGGGGAGTTAAAATGCCCTATGCTACTTTAGTCGCATTTTAAAAAAGATTGATTTTTTCTAGAAGTTTTTTGGCATTGTCAATTTGAAGTTTCTTACTCTTACCATCAATAATCCCATCGGCTTTAAGCTTCTTAAGATGACGCTCTACCACATGACGCACCGTACCAATAAGACTCGCAATTTCTGTATTGGAGAGTCCCTGAATGAGATGATACTTCAATATATTGCTAGGGTCAAGGTTTTGTAAAAGTAACTTAATTAGACGCTCCTCCGTAGAGTAGAGTGAAATATCGGTTGCCAACTCCTCCATATGACGCATCTGCTTTGCTAGATAGGGAAAGAAATATTGGTTAAATTCACGGTTAGACGTAATCAACTCTCGTACTAAAACCATCGGCATCTGTATCACCTCACTCTCCTCTAGCACCTCATACATCACATCATGGGCTTGGCTGTCTAACAGGGTAATGGTGTCAAACATATCTCCTGTGCGCAAGATAAAGATAGTCTGCTCTTTCGCATTTTCCAAATTGAGCTGATAGGTTTTTATCTTCCCTTTTTGGACTACATAGAAGTACTCTTGTAGCATCGTTGAGGTAAAAGGTGTCTCCCCTTTTTTTAAAAAGAGAGAGTGTGTAGCTCCACTAAGTCTCTTTTTTGTTTCAGTATCGAGGGTGGTAAAAGGTTCTAGTGTCATAATCTGCATTATCTATTGTACCCTATCTCACCCAAAGAGTTCTACTACTCTTTTAAAATCTCTATCATATTGTGCTTCAATCACTAAGGGAAGATGGGTTAGAGGATGTGCTAGAGAGATCTTGTTCGCATGAAGCAACAGACGATGTACATCAAAGGTTTTACGAAAAAATTGATTGTGTTCCCCTCTACCATGCTTAGTATCTCCTACCATATGGTGGTCTATGTGTTTCATATGACGACGCAATTGATGTTTTCTTCCTGTTTTGGGAGTAAGTGCTACCAAAGAGTAGCGTGTGGTCGCATAACGACTCACCGCATAGGGCAACTCAACCTTTGCCAAACACCGATAGTGTGTTATCGCCTCTTGTGCCTCTTTGGTGCGTCCTGCCTCTTTTTGTGCTTTGGTATCGAGCATTTGCGTTAAAGGGTGCTCAATCACCCCATGCTCATCACAGTACCCACGCACTACAGCCACATACTCCTTTTTAACCCTCCCCTCTCTAAAATCTAATGAGAGTTTTTGAGCCACCTCCTTGGAGAGGGCAAAGAGTAGTACCCCAGAAGTAGGCTTATCTAAACGATGTACAGGGTAAACATACTGCCCAATCTGGTTGCGTAGCTCCTGTAAAGCAAAACGTGTTTCACGTTTATCAATAGGCGATTTATGTACCAACAAACCCGAAGGCTTATTGATAGCTATCATCACATCATCTTGGTAGAGAATCTCTAAAGGGGGATATGTCGTTGTTTCCATGACGAAGTATAACGTAACCTTCTATAATGCCCTCTTCTTAAAGATGTATACGTTGCTCTAAAAATTTATACTCTTTCAAAAAGAAAGGATCTGTCACACCCATGGCTTTGGCTAACCCCTCTGAGACAAGACGGTAAGAGAAACTATATTTCGCATAGACAGCCCCCTTAGCGATGGGAAACTTATAGGCTACAGTAGATAACCCTTTAAGTCTTGTATCTCTACTTTTTGTTGTCGCAAGATGAGGAATAGTAAGCTCCCCTTTCGCATCTTTCCATGTTGCCCCTAGTCTATAGAGATGGGTTTTTAACACATGATCATCCTTATCTAAAAAGGTTACTTTTAAAAGAATCTCTCTTAGTCCATACCCTGTTGGAATATTGTGAGGGGTTCTATTTTTCAAGGTAAGTACAAAGGTATTACCCTCTGTTTTAGCCTTAATATCGACATAATCTGTCATAATATTACTATTGTCTACACTCGCAAAACGGTGTGTACGCACCATACGCTTTTTAGGTTTCTCTCCTACAGCTGCATGGTTTGAAGCATACCCCTCTCTTGGTTTACTCATATGACAATCTTTACACCCCTCTTTATCTTGAGAGAAAGCCTCATACTCTTTACCTGTAGCATAGACCTCTACCCCATGCTTGTTTTTAGCACTAAAGTGACAAGCAAAACAGAGTTTTGGATTGTTGCCTACAAAATGGTCACGTTGGGCTGTTTTGTGGTAAGGAGAGATGGCATCATCAAAAGGACCAAACATTGTTCCTTGCTCCCCAAAGGTAATGCTACCCATCCCTTGTGAGCCCTCTTTTTTATTGAGGTGAATACTCTCTACATTATGGCATACCACACAGTTGATACCATTTTTCATATTTTTATTGTTGAGCATCTTGTGAAAACTCTTTGTTGTATCACTGTCTCCCAAAAGAAGTCCCACCTTCTCCTCATCACTCATACCACTCTTTGCTAAACGAGGATTATGACACTTTGCACACGATACCTTCACCTCATCCAAAATAGAGGTAGGGTTTTTTTGTACCATATAGGCTAAAGATTGTCTAAACAAATCATTTTTACTAAAGTGAGAATTGGCATGACGTGAAGTCTCCCACTTCGCAGATATCTCCTGATGACACGCCTCACAATTCTTATTGGATTGCCACTTAAGCCCAATACTCTCTCCTGCATATACCCCTAGGGTACAAACCATCATTACAATCATATATAACTTCATTTTCCTACTTTCCTTCTGTTTTCCTAATATTGATAATACAACAATATCCTTTAAAAAAAGATAGCAAATAGTTTTAGAAAAGGAGCTATGGTATAATATGGAAAATGGAACAAAGGATTCGTGTGAGCATCAATATTGTGGCACAAAATAAAAAAGCGAGGCATGACTATGAGATTGTTGAGAAGTTTGAAGCAGGTATCGTTCTTGTAGGGGCAGAGGTCAAAGCACTTCGTGCAAAACGTGCTAACCTCTCTGATGCGTTTTGTCGCTTTATTCAGGGGGAACTACACCTAATGAATGCCCATATTGCGCACCTTGAAACAACCAATAGACACTATGTACCAGACACCAGAACACCAAGAAAACTTCTACTACATAAAAAACAGCTAGAGAAACTCTATGTGAAAGTCCATAAAGATGGCTATACCATCGTACCACTTATGATCTACTTCAATGAAAAAAATCTTGCTAAAGTCTCTATTGCCGTTGCCAAAGGGAAAAAACTCCATGACAAACGTGCTGACATGAAAGCAAAAACCCTAGACAGAGAAGCCCATCAAGCGATGAAAAACAGAAGCTATTAGCCTCTTTTTCTTGCTTGACGTTTTTGCTTTAATGCCTCATGGGCATTGAGTGAACGTGCCTTTTTCTTCTTTTTAGCATACTCTTTACGCTGTTGCTCAAGTTGCTGATACTTTGAAGGGTAGAGCGTACGTTTTTCTTGTAGTTTATGCCAAGGAGAGACTCTTTTATACTCAATAAAACGATAGATCTTCTTTTGAATTCTTCGTGCTAAAAAACGGAAAAACTGTTTTGCTGGAATATGAAATATCTTCTCCAAATAGCCCTCAATCCAAAGAAAAAACCCTATAAAGTAGGCATAAAAAGCCCGTATATATTTGGTTAAGAAAGGTACTTTCTCTAACCACTCAAAGAGCCATGAGAAGAGCAAGACCTCAATAAGAGGTGCGATCCAACTTCCCCACAAATAGTCTGTAAAAAAGAAGACCAGCGCTGTTGTTACTTTTAGTACAATCGCCAAAATAAAGCTCCAGAACTTCGCTACAAAGACCTTCATAGCAAGCATCCATCCCATAAACTTACCAACAAACCCTAAAGAGCCTATAAAGAGTGCTGTAGCAATCGCCTGCTTGACAATAGGAAAACGCTTAAAGTTTTGACGAATATAGAGCACTAAACGTTTTACATCATCACTAATATAGTCTAAAAAATGAATTTTTAGATTGTGGTTAATCACCTTCTCAATCAGGTAACGCTTACTGAGTCCAGTCGCACTCAAAAGAGCTATCTTCTTCAAGAAAAGTGTTAAGATGAACTTTCCTTTAACCAAGAAAAAAGAGGTAAGCAGTGCAATTAAGTATTTTTTAGCAAAAAAGAGAAGACGCAAAATAAAAGCGACCAAAAACTCACGACTCTGCTCTACCCCTGCTAAGATGAGCAAAGAGACAATTACAAATGCGACCAACCACCATAGATACTGTTTCATCACTACTTCTCTCTCTTTATGGCCTTTTTAAGTGTACGATATAGCCTTTTCATACGTAAAACAAAAGGACTCTCTTTGGCTAAATAGTTTGCTTTAAAACGTGCTATTCCCTTTTTTAAAGAGGCTCGTAGGTGGTGAAGCTTCTCCATAGTCTCACGGTAGATCTCTTGAGACTTTATCCAACCAATAATTGCCATCATCTTCTGGTACATCCACTTAAACCAACCAAAAGTCATAAGCTTAGACTCTGTAACACGAAACAACCAAAAGGTAAATGCCGCAACAGGGATTTTGGAGAGATACAACGATGCCCCCAAAAGCATATTGCCACTTACAAATAAAATACCAGCATAGATACCAAAAGTCTCTACAAGTACCAAGAGAGCTATAAAGAGTATCAAAATAATACTAGGGGGTAGCGTATTGACAAAATGCTCTAACTTTTTTAAGATTTTTAAAGCATAAATTCGCTCATAGATAGGCTTTGCGATACCTTCCCAAATAAGCTCTTCAAAGCCAATATAGATAACAACAATCATAAGCTGTATCAGTGTTAGTAGTTTCTCTTTTATGGTGGTTAACATTGTAAAATATCCTTTAAAATGTAAAAAATATAGGTTCTATAAAATATGAGGAGTAGTTAGAAGTAGAGTGTTCTCTTAGAAAAAGAGAATCCCTACCTTAGCCCTAAAGCCAAGGTAGATTTTGAAAAGATTTAAAAGCTTATTTTCTACGAAGCTCTTTAATACGCGCTGCTTTACCTTTAAGCTCTCTAAGGTAGAAGAGTTTTGCACGTCTTACTCTACCACGTCTTAGTACAGTAATGCTCTCAATAGAGTCAGAGTAAAGAGGGAAAATTCTCTCAACACCCACAGAGTTTGCACCCATTTTTCTTACCATAAATGTACGCCCTGTTCCTTGCCCTCTAATAGCAATACAAAGCCCTTCATAGTTCTGTACTCTCTCTTTGTTACCCTCTTTAATTCTTACGGCAACTTTAAGTGTATCACCTGCTCTAAAGTCAGGAACATTTTTATCTTTTAACTGAGCTTGCTCGAAGCTTTCAATGTATTTATTTCTCATCTGCTATACCTTTTTTGTATAAATCTGGGCGAAAATACTTCGTTTTACACAAAGCTAACCCTCTTTTTAAGTCCGTGATTTTACTATGATTTCCCTTTAGAAACTCTGAAACAACTTTTTTTTCTTCATAAATCGTTGGTTTCGTAAAAGATGGGGCTTCTAAAAGAGCGTTTTCAAAACTCTCTACAACCAAAGAGTCACTGTTTCCAAGCACACCATCTACATTTCTAGCAATCGCATCACACACCACCATACTTGCCAATTCACCACCGGTTAAAATAAAATCTCCAATAGAAAACAACTCATCTGCCTCAGCCTCAATCACCCGTTCATCTATCCCTTCGTAACGTCCAGAGACAAACACAATATGTGACTTTTTTGCTAAACGCTTGGCATCATTTTGTGTAAAACGTTTGGCTACAGGAGAGAGAAAAACAATATGTGCTTGGCTTGATGTGGCACGAATACCCCTTAGTGTATCTATAAGAGGTTGAGGCGTCATAAGCATACCAGCCCCTCCACCAATCATAGGCGCATCAACACGATTGTGCTTATCGGTTGTTTTGTCACGAGGATTATAAAAATCTAAAGCAATATGCCCCTCTTGTACTGCACGGTGAAGAATACTCTCACTAAAGTAACCACGAATCAAATTGGGGAAGAGTGTAACAAAAGAGAACTGCATTGACTAACTCGCTGCTAAAATATCTTTAGCATCGATGGCATACACCTCTTTTGCTTCAATATCTGCACGTTCAATATAGCGTTTAATGTAAGGTACTAAAAAGTTTTTAGAAAACCCCTCTTCTACCAAACATGCTTCTGTCTGAATAAGTAGATAGTCTGTATCACCCATACGCTGGATATCTTCTATTGTTCCTAAAGTTTCGTCAGCCTCTTTAAGCGAACAGCCAATAATATCAAACCAGAAGTGTTGCCCCTCATCTAGGTCACACTGCTCTCTAGTTTGTGCTTCATCAGCAAAAAGTTTGACATTGGTTAGCTTTTTAGCACTGTCAATACTCTCATACCCTTGAAAGCGTACGGTACCTCTTTTCACATTTAAGTCAGCAATCGTTAAGTCACCACGACTACTCTTGTAGGTTGTCCCTACTTTAAACTGTTCTGGAAAATCTGTATGAAGATGAAATTTAAGGTCGCCCCAAAGCCCGATAGTTCGCCCAATTTGAGCAATAAAAAATTTTTCTTGAGACATAAGTTGTAGTTAGTTTACTTGTTTTACATTAACACGGTAGCTTTTACCGCCTTTTGCTTTACAGCCAGAGATGACTGTCTTGATTGCATTAATCATGCGTCCTTGTTTTCCAATAAGCTTACCAACATCTTCACTATGGGCAAAGATAGTAATCTCATCAAATGCTTCATCTAAAGAGGAGATTTCTACAGAAATATCCTCTGGATGTTCTACTAAAAGCCTAGTATAAGCAACAAGAAACGCATCTACCATAAAGACTATTTTTTACCTGCAAGTCTTTTAACAGTTGGGCTCATTTGTGCACCAACAGAGAGCCAGTAGTTCAATCTCTCTTCATCGATTGTCAAATCTTTGTTTACAGATACTGGGTTATAGTGACCGATTGACTCAATCCAACCACCATCTCTTCTCTTTCTACTATCTGTTACTACGATTCTGTAAAATGGTTTCTTTTTTCTACCCATTCTTGTAAGTCTGATTACTGTCATATTGTGTCCTTTTAAGTGTTCTTTTATTGATATAGGGTCACTTTGAGGTAAAAGTACCCTACAATCAAGTCCTGACAACTGCTTTTTAATGACTAAAGCACTCATCAAGGCTTAATGAAACGCGATTATAGCTAAAACTTCCTAAATATTTTATTAATCAATAGCGAAACATCTCTTGCAATAGAGTAGCCATACTTCTAGCTGTTTTCTCTTCCGCCCTACCTAATCTTTTTACAATACGTTTTTTATTAACAGCCCTTATCTGATCTAGTAAGACCAACCCTTCTGTACCATCAAAAGTAATATGTGGTCTAAAAATGAAATGAAACCCCTTACTTGTCATAGGAGCAACTATGACTGTATGAAGAGCTTGCATCTCATCTGGAGAGATGACAATACAGGGTCTCGTCTTTTGTATCTCAGAACCTACAGTAGGATTGAGTTTCACCAATACAATATCAAATCTATGAAAATTTTCTACCATATTGTATCTTCTAAATCACTATCATCTAAAAAATTTTCTAAGACTCCATCATCTTTTTCCTTGTGTTGAGACAAAATAGAGCCTATATTATCAGCCCATACTTCTCTACTAGGTTTCCCCATAGGTTTAATAAGTAATCCATCTTTTACAACAACCAGTTCTAACTCTACATCTGATAAATGGGCTTGCTTAATCATAGGTTTAGGGATGCGTATCCCTTGTGAGTTCCCTATTGTAATAAGTGTTGACATAATAAACTCCTTTAAGACTAAAGTAATTATATTGTAATTACTTTTTTATGTCAAGAAAGATTTATAGTCTACTAAAAAATCAAAAAAAATGCTCTAAATAAAATTATTTCACTTTGAATTGAGGTAATGAATATATAGGGATAGAAAATAGATAAGTTTGTATATATGCTGTAAGGTGTTGTGTCTCACAACACCTTTTTGAATGTATATTTTTACAATGCTTATTGTATTTCACATAAACATTTGTGATAGTTCTAGCATGTGGTGTTGTCAGGGGACAACACCCTACTTACTAATCATCCTATTACTAGGGATTTGCTTTGGCATCAGAGATACTATCCCATAAAATTTGAGTATATCCATCTGAAGGACAATAGATTGTTATAGATATATCAGCTCTTGTTACAGAACATGTATCTGTATCATCTCCCTCAATCAAAACTAGATTTGTACCACTATAAGCTATTTCTATGCTCACTGTAGACAATTCCTTTCCATCCTTATCATACTCTTTTTCTATGAGAGTTGTATCTGTAAAGCTATCAGCATACAAACCATCTTCATATAAAGTATCATCTATATAATAGAATGTTTTTCCACTTAAAATCGATTTGGCATCAGTAGTTACAAGCGAATCAAGATACGCCTCAGCATCTGCTTGAGAGTAGTACAATCTATCAAGATTATTATTAGTTAAAACTTCAAGATATTGATCTTGGCTACCTTGGATAATATGCTCTTCATTACCTGTAAAGAAAGAAGTTCCTTCAATAGTTACAGGATCAACCCCTGAATCATCTCCTCCCTTGATTACTGTCCAAGTAAGAGAAGTCGCATCTGCATTTACTTCAAGTTTTTCAATTCTTTCTACATCTTCATCAATATAAGCTAAATAAAATGTCTTCCCAGCTAAAAGTGCTTTGGTCTCTTCTGTTGCTACGGTTAATTGGGTTGTTTCAAGGTGTGCTGTGGCTTCCTCTTGTGTTACCACATGCCCAGCATACTCTATTGTCTCATTGCTCTCAATAGTGGCAACCACTGCTGCTAGTTCAGTTGCTGTCTGAGGCAAAGTAGCTGTTTCTGCTGCTTGAAGTGCATTTGAGAATGCTTCTACTACTTCAGCTGTCAACTCAATACCATTGTCTGGATTACCATCTACATCAAGTGATTGTAAAATAGTCGCTACTTGTACATCCTCTTCTACAATTTTTTTACCATCTTCTAGTACAGATGCATCCATCTCTCTTAGTTTTACATCACCCAAATAGAAGGTACAACTCTGCCCTTCTTCAAAGGTAAATTTACCATCTTTATCTGTAATTCCCTCTACAGAACCACACTTGTAGTTTACTCCTGCTACTGCTGAGTCTAGGTAGTATGCATCTCCAGTTGCTACACTACTACTTCCACCACCACATGCGTTAAGTGCCCAAATAGCCCCTAATGCCAACGAACTTTTTACAATACTTTTTTTCATTCTCTTTCCTTTTTTGTAAAATAAAGCAATTTATTTTACCCCATCATTTTAAAACATACTTAAATTACTTCAAAAGAGCTGAAATGTTAGGAGTTTAGAAAAATAAGGAGGTGTAGGGTGCATTTCAATGCACCACTATAAAAAGAAGAGGTTTAGCGAGGAAGGTTTGGCATACCTCCACCACCTTGCATCTGTTGCATCATCTTTTGCATCTCTTTCATGCCACCTTTAGATGACATCTTTTTTGCCATTTTTGCGGCACTTTTGAACTGCTTTAAGACACGATTGACATGTACTACTTCTAAGCCTGAACCAGCAGCTAAACGGCGTTTTCTTGTATTGTTTAGTAGTTCTGGATTTTCTCTCTCTTTTGGTGTCATAGAGTTTACCAATGCTTTAATCTGCTTAATCTCTTTAGAGTTCTCCAAATCCATATCGCCAATTTGTTTTGCCATGCCACTCATACCAGGAATCATCCCCATGATTGACTTCATGGAACCAAGCTTCTTCATCTGCTCCATCTGTTCAAGGAAATCGTTAAAGTTAAATTGACCCTTTTTAATCTTTTGGGTCATTCTTTTTGCCTCTTTAGGGTCAATAGCAGCAGCAGCTTTTTCAGCCAAAGACTCCACATCTCCAGCGCCCATTAGACGGCTTACAATACGATCTGAGATAAACTGCTCCAAGTCTGGCATCTTCTCACCAGCCCCAATAAAGCGTAGTGGTACACCTACTTGTTGGGTAAGTCCAAGAGCTACCCCACCTTTGGAGTCACCATCAAACTTAGAAAGCACCACGCCAGTGATGCCAATCTTCTCTTTAAAGGTCTGTGCTGTTCTTACGGCATCTTGCCCTGTCATCGCATCGGCAACATAGAAGAGCTCATCTGGCTGAGCTACTTTTTTTACCTCTGCGAGTTCATCCATAAGCTCATCATCTATTGCTAAACGTCCTGCTGTATCGATAAGCACGACATCGTAGAGTTCATCTTGAGCCTTTTTAAGACCTTGCTTGACTATTTGTGTAGGGGTAGCACTCTCATCAGCAACCAGTTCTACCTCTATTTGTGAAGTAATCTGCTTGAGTTGCTCTACAGCTGCGAGTCTTTGTAGATCGGCCGCAATCACCAAGACTTTCTTCTTCTTTTGCTCTTTTAAGAAGTAGGCAAGTTTTCCTGTTGTAGTGGTTTTACCTGACCCCTGAAGCCCTATCATCAGTACAACGGTTGGTGGTTTAGAGGCAAAAGTAAATCCTTTTGGTGCCCCCTCAATAGTAAGGATATCGGTAAGTTTCTCTTGGAGAGCTTTGAGGAAGTTATCTTTTCCTACCCCATTTTTCTTCGTCTCTATCTCAACGGTTGAGATAAGCTCTTTAACGACCTTATGGTGAACATCTGCTTTTAAAAGTGACTTTTTAAGCTCTGTGGTTGCCTTTTTGAGTGCCTTGTCATCATCGTGAAAACGAATCTTCCCTATGGCATTTTTAAAACTGTCGGTTAACGTATCAAACATCTCTTACCTTATTGAATTCTTTAGTTATAGGATTTTACCCTAAAATTATTTATAACGTGCTATATCTTTTGGTTCAGCAGCATTAAACTCATAATCAAAAATCTTCATCTGTGCTGAGTGTAACAAGATACGCTTAGATTGTGTTCTACTCCCATACTGCTCATCTCCCACAATAGGAAACCCAATATGTGCCAAGTGGACACGAATCTGGTGGGTACGCCCTGTGGTAATCTCAATATGTACTTTAGACTTCTTTCCTTGAAGCTCTTCTGGCTTTACGATGGTATGTGCCTTCTTCCCACGTACAGGGTCTACCATGGAGAAGGCTTTTCCTTTTTTTACAGTAAAGATAGGCTCATCAATCTCTACTTTTTCATACAAAACTCCCTCTATCCATGCCACATAGTGCTTCTCTACACGACGTGCTTTAAACTCTTTAATCGCACGCTCAATAAAGGCTCTGTTTTTACCAAGAAGTAGTACCCCTGAGGTGTCACGGTCGAGTCTATGAAGCAGCTCTGCCCCATCAATCGCATCTTGTATATCGTAAGAGTCTACCTGTGCTGGTTTATTGATGGCAATAATGTCATTGTCCTGATAGAGGATTTCAATATCTTCTGGATACTCTATACGAAAGAGTGTCTCCGTATGTATCTGTGCCCGTGCAATTTTTACCTTTTTATCTTCAACAAAGACCAATCCTCTGTCAATGAGCTCTTTTGCTTTATTATTTGAAATACCTTTTTGTGCTGCCAATACTTTATATGCTTTATCTGTAGCCATTTTTTTCTATCCAATCATTAAATTTATCTGTGTGTGGAAACTCCACAATTTTTATTTTTGAGTGCTCTCCAGTCTTAAAAATTATAGCACTTTTTGAGACTTTAAAACTTTTTGAGAGGAACTTTACCAACTCTCTATTGGCTGCTCCCTCTACTGCTGGTGCTTTAATGCGTATCTTGATAGCATCCTCTCCATAGACCTCACAAAACTCCGATTTGCTCGCTTTAGGCTGTGCTTTAATACGCAGACTCACCCTCCCCTCTCTAAGTTCATAAAACATCGTTTAAACTCTTTACAATAGGGGCAATATCGGTACGATACTTAATCTTTGTAGGCTTAAGTTGTCCATACTGTAAAAGCCTACGTCTCAGATTACTCTTCTCTACAATCGCTATGCCCTCTATGGCATTAAAGATATCGGTCTGGTTAAAGTAGTGCTTTCCTGAGATGATTTTACACCCAAACTGAGCTGCTTCAGCAGCATTGTGCCCACCAATAGGTTCAAAAGCACCCCCCAAGATAACCATATCTGAGATAGCATAAAGATTGACCAACTCTCCTAAGGCATCTACAACAATAATATCACTCTCAAAGTGGCTATGTTGGCTAAATCTATGCCAGGTTAGCCCCTCCTCTTTCGCATAGCGTTCTACCATATTTGAAACTTTGTCAAAACGTTCAGGATGACGAGGTACAACCATAAGCTTTGCATCAACTCTCTCTTTTTTAAGTGCTAAAAAAGCCTCTACAATAAGTGCCTCTTCACCCTCATGGGTACTTGCTCCACACACCATAAAACCACTCGGTTTTACCCATACCTTTGTAGGCTGAGGCAATGTTGAGAGCTTAATATTACCCGTTACTACTACATGACGTGCACCTAAGGACTCTAGACGCTCTTTGTCTTTTTGGGTTTGGGCATACACTTCATCAATATGCTTAAAAATCTCCCTATAGAGCCATCCTAAACGTTGATACTTTGGGAAAGAACGTTCTGACATACGGGCATTAATCAAGAGGGTTTTTGCCCCTCTTTTTTGTGCCAAGGCAAAGAGCAAATACCAAAACTCTGCCTCCATAACCACTAATACTTTTTGTGGTTTTAGCCATCGAAAAAGCAAAGGTTCAAAAGGCAAATAGCGACTCTGAGATGTATAGCTCGATATCACCTCATATCCTGTATGGGTAGTTGTACTCATACGTAATTTCTCAGCAGGGAGAGCATCAACCAAAGGTTGAATTGCTTTTGCTTCTCCAAAACTACACACATGAAACCAGATACCCTCTGCTTTTAAAGGTCTATTTCTCCACAAAAAAAATCGTGCAGGTATCGCATGTTTATATTTGGCTTGAAAAGAGAAAAAGAAGAGGATAGGTAAAAAGAGTATATAAAGAAGCGTCATTAGACCACTATAGAGAAAAAAAAATGTTTTCTCCATAGCAGGTCACTTCTTATGCTTCAGCTGATACAGGCTCAATGTAAAGAATTCTACCACAGTGAGGACAGTTACAAATCTCATCACCTTTGATAATCTCAGAGTAGGTTTTGTCGTTTAGTTTCATGTAACAACCGTAACACGCTTGTTTTTTTACTGGTACAACAGCACTGTTTCCTGCCCAGATACGAATCTTCTCATAAAAAGCCAATACTTTTTGTTCAATATTACGGCTTAATGCCTCTCTCTTTACAAAAAGTTTACCTTTGGCTGCTTCAATCTCCTCTTTCGCTTTAGAGACCTCTTCATTGACTACATCAAATTGAGACTGAACCGTAGCAAGTCTCTCTTCTACTTCTGAAAGAAGTGATTTTTTAGTCTCATTTACCTCTTGAAGTCTCTCAATCTCTTCGTGTGCAAACTTCATCTTCTCTTTAGCCATATCTTCCTCAACAGAGAGTGCTTTCATCTCTTTTTCAGTAGAGATCTCTTTGAGTTTTTTTGCATTTGATGCGAGTTGCTCATTTAAAAGTGTCAACTGCTCTTCAAAAGCTTTCACTTTTGATTCATTCTCTTCAATATCTGAAGTAAGGGTATGAAGTTCTGCTTTTGCTGACTCTATCTTTTTTTGTACTCTCGCAACTTTTTTGTCAGCTGCTTCAAGTTGTGGCGTATAGCTATCAATCGCTTGGTCATTTTGAGCGAGGTCAATCAGCTCTTGTAGATGTTTGTTCAATCTCTGTCCTTTGGGGTTTCAGGGTGTTTACGGCGTACAATACGCATGTAATAACCTCATTTTAATACGTTTGTGTCTCAAATGGGTTTTTAGAATTCGCAATTATAGCCAAAATAGGTAAAAATTTCAATTCTTTAAGTAAAATCTCTGCAAAAAATTGTTCAGATTCATAATGACCAATATCCACCATCATCAAATCTTCACTCATCGCTTTCATCGCATCATGGTATTTGATGTCACCAGTTAAAAAACAGTCTGCTTCTACCTCATCCATTAAAGAGGCTCCTGCTCCCGTACAGAGAGCTATAGAGGTGATGTTCTCTTTTTTCCCTACCACTTTAAGGGTAGGAAGGTTTAACCTCTCTTTTATATGTGTAAGAAGTGCTTTATAGTGCCATGCTCCTGAGGTCGTACACAAAAAATCATTTTGTGCTTCCATACGAAAGCCTAACACCTTTTCAAAGACATATCTATTAAGATGGGTTTTGTCAAAGTTGGTATGCATCGCAATGCACGACTGTTTTTTGAGTATCATCTTCTCTAGTAAGTTAGAGGGGTATTTTTCAAAATCTAGTGCTGTAAGCTTACCAAAAATAAGAGGATGATGCACCACAAAAAGTGCCCCCTCAGGTGCCTCTTCTATCATCTCAAAATCTATATCTAACGAAAGTACTATCTCAGAGACTTCACGCTCCATACTCCCTAAAACAAGCCCAGAGTTG
>Ga0256828_1001272_pt1 | contig 15898 bp, 14 predicted proteins | sample CV88metaG_FD_185993 | JGI IMG/M metagenome (GOLD analysis project Ga0256828, IMG submission 185993) | Hydrothermal vent microbial communities from East Pacific Rise, Pacific Ocean - CV88 | ecosystem: Environmental > Aquatic > Marine > Hydrothermal vents | place: Pacific Ocean: East Pacific Rise...
TTTCAATAGTAATCTTTGTTTCTAAATCTTCTAATGAGATTGATTTAAAATTCAATTTTAGATTAATAACAGGATATTTTTGACTCCAATCCCATTTATTATAAATATAGAGTTCTTTAAATAGCTCTCTATTTCCCTCAAAAATCTCTTTTATGGTACTTACTAAAAGAGATTTTCCAAATCTTCTAGGGCGTGAGAGAAATATGTAACTATTATTGGTAATAAGCTCATATATATCTTGGGTTTTATCTATATATAGATAGTCTCCATCTATTATTTTTTGAAATGTTTGTATGCCTATTGGTAGTTTTTTCATATATTTCTCATATTAGTTTTTTATGATTATATCACAATCAACTAATTTAGAAAAATCAATTTATCTATCTATCCAACTCATCCATAATAAAATCTGCTATCTTTATAGCTATTAAATCAAGTCTAGGTTCTAGCCATTTTATTTGCTCATTACAAGTTATCTCTCCTAATTCTAAAACCAAAAATCCTTTTTCTGTATTGACTCTATTAAATCCATAATACTCTGATAAATTTTTAGTAAAATTCTCTTTGTGCCATTTAAATGGAAAGTAGTTTTTATATATCTTTTTCCATCTTAGAGCTGTGCGTTTGGCTCTGGAATGATAAGGGTCATATCCTATAGATGCTCCTGTAGAACATGGTTTAGTAGAACCATCAAAATGTATAGCAACTGCTATTCTAGCATTGGCAATTGGTATATCTGCACCAACTCTTACTACATCTATACCATTTTTTTTTAACTCTTTTTCTATCTCTTTGGCTACTAATACATTCCAATCTACCTCTTTATATTTACCATTGATTGAACCTGTATTTCCAATAATTCTTCCCTCATGTCCTGCTTGTATGAGTACGGTTGTATTTATAGGTCTATTATTGAATATCTCTACAATAAGTGCTATAAATAGCACACCAATTAAAAAACTAAATAGTTGTCTAAGTGTCATTTATCCCCCTAACGATATATTAAATAGTGTTTTCTTATCTGTTTAAATTCATTTAACTCTTTTTCCCAACTTTTTTTAATCTCTTGTGGACTCATTCCTGCTTCTATTTGTCTGCGAAGTCTATTGCTTCCTGCTAATTTATCAAAAAATCTATTTTTTAAAAAGAAATTTTTTTTGTTTGGATAATTTTGATACGCATCAATAAGATAATTTAGATTTAAACCACTATTTAAATCCATATACTCTGAACGCAAATCTTTTCCATAACATCTTTGTCCCTGATATTTTGGATGTTTGGCTCCATCCATAGGATATGGAACAAAGCTAAAATCTTTTTTTTGATAGAGAGGTGCACCGTATATTTGAAACTGTTTATCTGTTCCTCTTCCTACTGAAAAGACAGTTCCCTCCATTAAAGCTAGTGATGGATATAGATATATAGATAACTCATTTGGTAGATTTGGAGATGGTTTTACAGGTAAATAATAAAATGTATGGTGTGTCCAATTTTTAATTGGTATTACAGTTAAATCAGCTTTTAGATTACCTTTTAGCCATCCTTCACCATTTATCATCATAGCATATTCTCCAATAGTCATACCATAAAGAATTGGTACAGGGTGCATCCCCACAAAAGATTTATAACTAAAATTTAATACTTCTCCATCAATTCTATTTCCATTAGGGTTTGGTCTATCCAAAACAATTAATGGAATATGATTTTCAGCAACAGCTTCCATTACATAATGTAAGGTAGATAAATAAGTATAAAATCTAACCCCTACATCCTGAATATCAAAAACAATTATATCTACATCTTTTAAATCTTTTTGAGTTGGTTTTTTATGTTTGCCATAAAGAGAGATAATAGGTATTTGTGTAATCTTATCTTTACCATTTTTTATATTCTCTCCAGCATCTTTGTCTCCTCTAAATCCATGTTCTGGAGCAAAAATTTTGACAATTTTTATTTTTTTTTCCAGAAGTTTATCTACTAGATGTACTCCATCAATTAGAGATGATTGATTTACAACTAATGCCACCCTTTTTGATTGGAGTAGAGGTAGGTAACTATCCAACTGTTTAGCACCTACAATAATATCTGCTTGTATTACCCCTAGTAAAAATAAGGTTAGTAGTATAATCTTTTTCATAATTAAACCGTTTGGGAGCTACTAGTATGTCTAACTTTTAGCATCCCCTCCATACTCAGATAGCTATTTAATGCACTAATATATGCCCTAGCACTTGCTAACATGGTATCAATATTAATTCCATGACCTATAATAGCTGGTTCATTATCATTAAACTCTACTTTGACTGTTACATTTGCCAAAGCATCTTTGCCTTTACTTACAGATGTAACTCTATACTCCATTAGTTTTCCTTCATACCCTGATATTCTATCTATAGTTTTAAATATAGCATCAACAGTTCCCTCTCCAATACTAGCATCTACTATCTCTTTGTTATCTTTTTTGATGGTTATAGCTGAGCTTGGAATGCCATTACTACAGTTCATTATTTGTAATGAAACTAATTCATAAACTTGTGTAGCCTTTGTCATTTCATTTGTTACAATAGCTCTTAGGTCATCATCATATATATCTTTTTTCTTGTCAGCTAATATTTTAAATCTTTCAAATGAGCTATTTAAAGCCTCATTATCAAGTTCAAATCCCAATTTTGCCAACTTATCTTTAAATGCAGCTCTACCTGAATGTTTACCCAATACTAAAGTATCATCAATATTCAATCCAATATCAGCAGGAGTGATTATTTCATATGTTTCTCTATTTTTTAACATACCATCTTGGTGGATACCACTCTCATGAGCAAAAGCATTTTTGCCTACTATAGCTTTGTTTGGTTGAGGCTCTATACCTGTAATATTGGCTATAAGTCTGCTCGTTGGATATATCTCTTTTGTATTTATATTTGTTTTTAAATTACTAAATATATCTCTTCTTGTTTTTAATGCCATTACTATCTCTTCAAGTGCTGCATTTCCAGCTCTTTCACCCAATCCATTGATAGTACACTCTACTTGTCTAGCTCCATTTACTATAGCCTCTAATGAGTTTGCTACACCCAAGCCCAAATCATTGTGATTATGCACTGATATTATGGCTCTATCTTTTGTATATTGACTCATCTCTTTTATCATAGCACCAATTTCACTTGGTAATCTAAATCCAACAGTATCAGGCAAATTTATAGTAGTAGCACCAGCCCCTATTACAGCATCGCTAATCTCTTTTAGAAATCCTATATCACTCCGTCCTGCATCTTCACAACTAAACTCTACATCTTCTACAAATGAACGAGCATACTTTACAGCTTCTACTGCTCTTTTGATAACTTCATCTGGTGTCATTTTTAGTTTATATTGCATATGAATAGGGCTTGTAGCTATAAATGTATGAATTCTTTTTAATTTTGCATCTTTTATAGCTTCACCTGCTGATTTAATATCTCTATCTATAGCTCTAGCCAATGAACAAATAGTTGAATTTGTAACTCTTTGGGCTATTTTGCTAATAGCATCAAAATCACCAGGACTTGCTGCTGCAAATCCAGCTTCAATAATATCAACACCCAATTTTTCCAATTGAATTGCTATTTGTATCTTCTCTTCGGTATTCATAGAAGCCCCTGGGCTCTGTTCTCCGTCTCTTAATGTTGTATCAAATATTTTAATGGTTTCTATATTCATTTTTGTTACCTTAATTATACATAAAAACATGAGATTACTCATGTAAAAAAATTGTCTAATTCTATCTAAAAGTAGATATATATTAGAAACTAAATTGTGAAAATTATAATACTAAATTGTGGATTATAGTGATAGGAGTAGCAGAAGAGATTTTTCTTGTATTGGTCTATTTGGTATCATAGTGATAGTTATCATATTTCTCTCCTATTTGAATTTTTTGTTAGTATAACATAATTATTGTTCTGCTTTGCTGTGAGTTACATAGTTCTCAAAACTTTTATCCATAGCAATAACTTTTGGTCTAATAGTTGGTAGGTGTCCATATATAGCACTTAGCTCTTCCATAGCATCCTCTTTACTATTATGAAGTATAGCATAACGATACAGAGCTGAAGCTAGAGAGGTTCTATCAGCACCACCTTCACAATGAATTAGTATAGGTTTTTGGGCATTTTTGAGTATCTTTACAAGTTTTGAAGTTTGGTTATAATCCATATATCTTCTTGAACTCATTTGAAAAGTAATTAGAGTTACATTATGCTCTTTTGTTATTCTTTTTTCATTTTGAAACCAAGATTTATGTTTCTGTTCACCTCTTAGATTTATAACTGTTTTGATTTTATATTTTTCTAAATAGTAGGGCATATTAAAACTAAAAAGTTGAGCTGAACGGTAAACATCTTTGTCTATTTTGTGAAAATTACCGTAAATTAGACCATATCCTACATAAAATAGTAGTAGGAGTAGGATTAGTTTTATGAGTTTTTTTATTATCTGTTTCATTAGTGACTCTTTTTTATAAGTTTATTTTATTTTTATTATAATAACTATTTTTATATATGGTCTTGCTATTTTAAAAATATACTTTTTATATAATTATAATTTTAAATATTTGTTAAATGCTTTATTTAATAGCATTATATGTATAATATTCTTTGAATAAATAGTTAGTAAAATATAATATAACCATTTTTGTTATAAAAAAATGAGTAAATAGAGAGTATAATAAATGAGTAAATATAGTGTAGTTGAACTTTTTGCTGGTGCAGGTGGATTAGCATTAGGTTTAGAACAAGCTGGTTTTGAAACAAAAGCACTTTTGGAAATTGATAAATGGGCTTGTGAGACATTAAAAAAAAATAGACCAAATTGGAATATAATTCAAGAAGATATTACAAAAATATCTCAAATTGGTATTAAGCAATATTTAGAAGAGAATGAAGAGATAGATTTACTTTCTGGTGGTTATCCTTGTCAATCTTTTTCTTATGCAGGAAATAGACTAGGGATTGATGATACTCGAGGAACTTTATTTTATGATTATGCCTTAATTTTAGATGAATTAAAACCCAAGATGTTTTTTGCTGAAAATGTTAAAGGTTTAGTTACTCACGATAAAGGTAGAACATTTCAAACAATGATAAAAGTTTTTGAAGATGCAGGATATGATGTAGTATATAAAGTATTAAATGCTTTAGATTATGGTGTAGCACAAAAAAGACAAAGAGTTATAATTATTGGAATTAGAAAAGATATAAAGGAGATAATTAATGAAGATTTTGAATTTCCAAAACCTTATAAAAAGAAACTTACATTAAAAGATATTTTGAAAGATGTTCCTCCCTCATCTTGTTCTACCTATAATGAAAAGAAAAAAGAAGTTTTAAAATATGTTAGTCCTGGTGGATGTTGGAGAGACTTACCAGATAAAATAGCAAAAGAATATATGAAATCAACATATTATATGGAAGGAGGTAGAACAGGAATTGCTAGACGATTATCATGGGATGAGCCAGGGCTTACAGTATTATGTAGTCCATCACAGAAACAAACTGAAAGATGTCACCCTGATGAACTTAGACCATTTAGTATAAAAGAAAATGCTAGAATACAATCATTTCCTGATGAATGGAATTTTTATGGTAGTTTATCTCAGCAATATAAACAAATTGGTAATGCAGTTCCAGTTAATTTAGCAAAGGAAGTTGGGCTTTCAATTATTAAATATTTAAATAAATTAAAAGAGAGGAAATAGATGCAAAATTATAATTTAACTTTTATAAATGATAAAGATTTATTTAATCATGTTAAAGAAACTATTCAAAAGTATAGATTTAAAATAACTTTAAAAGAGTTTAATAAAAATTTAATAGACCCTATCAAATTAACATTTGATTCAAAAGTTTATGGTAAAACTATTGAAGAGATAATAGAATCGGAATCTATTAGACAGATGGATAAAACAAATAGTAATAATATAGGATATTTTCAACAAGATATTTTTAAATATATTTATCATAAGGATACAAAGCAAACTAAATGGAGTGTTCCAAAACAAGGTTTTGATATAGTAAATGAAACTGATAAAATTTATGTAGAGATGAAAAATAAACATAATACTATGAATTCATCTTCTTCACAAAAAACATATATGAGAATGTCAACAAAAATAAATAATGAACCTGAAGCAATTTGTATGCTTGTTGAGGTAATATCTAAAAAATCACAAAATATACCTTGGCAAATTTCATTAGATGGGGAATCCATTTTTCATGAAAAAATACGAAGAGTATCTATTGATAAATTTTATGAATTAGTAACAGGGGAAAAAGAAGCTTTTAAACAATTAGTAGAAGTTTTACCAAAAGTTATGGATGATGTTTTAGTTGATATTCAACAAAATGGTATAGAAAATAGTGTTTTTGAAGAGCTTCAGAAAATAGATGAAAATATATTAAAAAGTTTATATCTTTTATCTTTTAATAAGTATGAGGGATTTGATAATTTGAGTATTATATAATTTATTATAAAATATTTTTAGTAAATTAAATAGTAATAAAATTTAGTCTTGCTCTTGTTGGACTCAAATTCAAATGAAAAAAAATTACAAAAAGATTGTAAAATTAAAAAAATATAATATTTTCGATTTTTTTATGCTATTATTTTATCCATGAAAACAGTTTTATTTTGCACACAACCATATTCATTTTTGATACTTAAGCCTCTAGCTGATGAGTTAGAGAAAAGAGGTGAGGAGTTTGTTTGGTATATTACTCCAGAACTCTTCAATGATTTCCCTTATAAACAGATGATGCACACTAATAGTTTAAAATATATACAAGAGTTTCAAAGTGATGCTATATTTGTGCCAACAAATGATGTTCCATATTGGCTTAGGGGATTAAAAGTTCATATTTTTAACTCTCTGATTGAAGATATGGATGAGTATTTAGAAATGGTTAACTACTTTGATTTATATTTAACTCCTGGACCACATTTTACAGAGATATTTGAAAAATTATCAGAAGAGCATAATTTTGGTGTAGTTGAAACAGGATGGTCAAAACTTGATACTCTATTTTTAATAGCTAATGATGATAATATTACTTGGGAGAGACATAAATTATTACAAGAGTATGGAGTTAAACATATTGTACTCTATGCACCGAGTTCAAATCCTAAATGGACATCTGCTAATAAAATAAAAGATATTATAGTTAAACTTAGTTCTCACAAAGATATTTTATTTATGGTTTTATTTGAAGAGGATATGGATAAAAGTATAGTCCAAGAGTACAAAGAGGTAGAGGCTAAAAATATTTTGATATTAGAAGATTTTAATATTAGTAAAAATATGCATATAGCTGATGTAATGGTAGGAGATACTAGTTCATTGGTTTATGAATTTACGCTATTAGATAAGCCTGTACTTACAGTTGATACAGAGCTAAAAGATATAACTTGGTCAAATCAGGGTGCTAGTGGTATATATTTAACTCTTATTAGAACTCTTGAAAATAGTTCATCTGTTAGAAATAAAAGAGAACAGACAATAAAAAATTATCATCCATATAGGGATGGTAAATCGGCTCAAAGAGTGATAGATGCAACAGAACAATATATAAAAGAACATGGTGTTCCCGAAGAGAGAAAAGTCTCTTTTTTTAAAAAGCTTAAGTTGAAAAAGAAATTTAAAAATAATTAGATATAATATTTAACAAAAAATAATATATTAGGAAACTTATGAAAATATTAATTACAGGAACAGCAGGTTTTATCGGTTCAGCTTTGGCTGACAAGATGGTAGAAAGAGGTGATGAGGTTATTGGGCTTGATTGTATTAATGACTATTATGATATAAATGTTAAATATGGAAGACTTCAACGAGCAGGTCTAATAGAAAAACTAGAAGATGGCAAAGATATAGAGTATAATAAATTGCTTACCTCATCAAAAAATCAAAATTTAAAATTTATTAAGCTTAATCTTGAAGATAAAGATAATCTAATGAAACTCTTTGAAGAGCAAAAATTTGATGCAGTTTGTAATCTTGCAGCTCAGGCAGGAGTTAGATATAGTTTAATTAATCCAGATGCTTATATTCAGAGTAATATAGTTGGATTTATTAATATTTTAGAAGCATGTCGTCATAATAATGTTAATAATTTAGCTTATGCGTCAAGTTCATCTGTTTATGGTCTTAATGAAGAGTTACCTTTTTCAACAGAACATAATGTTGACCATCCAATCTCTCTGTACGCTGCGAGTAAAAAATCAAATGAGCTTATGGCACATACATATTCACATCTATATGGTATCTCTACTACAGGACTTAGATTTTTTACTGTTTATGGACCTTGGGGGAGACCTGATATGGCTCTATTCTTATTTGTAAAAGCTGGTCTTGAGGGAAAAAGTATTGATGTATTTAATAATGGAGAGATGCTAAGAGATTTTACATATATAGATGATATAGTTGAGGGTGTTATAAGGGTTATAGACAATCCAGCAAAACCAGACCCAACATGGAATGGAAAAGATGGTAGAGTTTCAACCTCTTCAGCTCCATACAAAGTCTATAATATAGGAAATAATAATCCTGTAAAACTAATGGATTTTATAGAGGCTATTGAGAATAAATTAGGCACAACAATAGAGAAAAATATGATGCCAATTCAAGCAGGAGATGTACCAGCTACTTATGCAGATGTTACTGATTTGGTTGAGGATTTGGACTATAAACCAGCAACACCAATTCAAAAAGGTATAGATAACTTTGTAGATTGGTATTTAGAGTTTTTTAAAATTAAACGATAATTAGATGATAGATTATATATACCTTTTTTTATATAAAAGCTTTGAATTTTTGGCAAAAGTTTTACCAGTTAAAGTAATGAACTTTTTGCTTAGAGGATTGAGTTCTTTTGTTTATTTTTTTGATAGAAAGCATAATCATATTATAAATAGTAATCTCAAATTAGCTTTTGGTGATAAAATGAGTCAAAAAAGAAGAGATGAGATAGGAAAGAGAGTATTTTATAATCTATTACAAACTATTATAGGATTTATAAGAAGAGATGGCAAAAATTCTGAAGAGGTTTTAAAAAATATTACCTTTAAAAATGAACATATTCTTCAAGATTATATAGATAAAAATAAAAAAATAATTTTTATAACAGGACATTATAGTAATTGGGAGCTTTCTTCTTTGGCTGTTTCAGCTAAATTTGGTATAAATTTGGTTGGAGTAGGTAGAAAATTGGATTCCAATCTTATGGATAGATTATTATTTAAAAATAGAGAGCAGTTTGGCGTAGAGATGGTATATAGAAAAGGTGCTATTAAAAATCTGCTTAAAGCATTAAAAAATGGTAAAGCTATAGGATTATTATTAGACCAACATTTAGGAGCCAAACAGGGAGGAATAGAGGTTGAATTTTTTGGGCATAAGGTTTTGCACTCTCCCTCTGCATCTATTTTAGCTAGAAATTTTAATATAGATGTGATACCTATTTATGTATCTACTGATAACTATAGTGATTATACTATAACATTTTATCAACCTATACCATTTATAAAAACAGATAATAAAGAAGAAGATATAAAGAATATGACCCAAGCCCAAGCAAAAGCTATGGAAGATGTAATTAGAGCAAAACCAGATGAGTGGTTTTGGGTTCATAAACGCTGGAAAGGATTTTATCCTGAAATCTATGAGAGAGAGAAAAAGTGAAAATACTTTTTTTTGCCGTAACAAAGAGACAATATAACTATTTTAAAAATTTAGCTAATAATTTACCATATAGTAGTAGAGTCCAGTTTTTCCCATCTTTATCTATCTCTTTAGAGGGATTAAAAATCCTAAAAGAGATAGATAAAAATAGGATATTAGATAGAAAATTTATAGAGATAGAAGCAAAATATAAAAATAGTATATATAAATCTCTCTATAAACTATTCCTTAGAGTTCAATTTCCTTGGGTTGTTATGGTCTCTTTAAAAGCATTAAAATCTTTTAAACCTGACTTTGTTCTACTTTGGAATGGTAAAAAGTTTTATCAAGAGATATTTTTAGAGGTTGCAAAGATTTTAAAAGTTAAACCTATCTTTTTTGAAAATGGAGTTTTGCCAAATCGTACAACTATGGATTTTATAGGAGTAAATGCTTCAAATTCCCTGCCAAGAGATGCAAAATTTTATAAAAATCTATCTTATAAAAGTAGAGATTTACCTCAAAAATTAGAAGTTAGAAAATCAAAAAAAGCTAAAAAGAGTTTTGATAATAGATTGCCTAAAAAATATATATTTATCCCTTTTCAAGTAGCTTATGATACTCAAATCGTTCAACACTCTCCATGGATAAAAGATATGTTTGAGTTTTTTGATATTATAGAGTGGTTATCTCAAAGATTAGATATAACTTTTGTTATCAAAGAACATCCATCAGATAGAGTAAGTGACTATAGCACTTTGCATAAAAGAGCAAACCAAAAGATACAATTTAGTTCAGAAAATACCCAAACTCTAATAGAAAATTCCTTAGCTATTATGACTATAAATTCAAGTGTTGCTATGGAGTCTTTACTTTTTAAAAAGAGAGTTATCGTCTTAGGTGAGGCTTTTTTTGCTATTGATGGAGTTGTAAAGGTAGCATCATCAAAAGAGGAAATTTTGGAGATTTTAGAAGATATTGATAACTGGAGAGTAGATGAGAGATTGATTGATAACTTTTTGCAATATATATACAAAGATTATCTAATCCCTACAAATTGGCGTAATCCAGATAAGAAACACTACCAAGCCATAGAGCAGAAAATAGAGGAGAGTATATGATAGACTATTTTTTTCATAAGTTTAACAAAAATAATTTTCGTTTGATTATGACCATTTTGGTAAAAGATGAAGCTGATATTATAGAAGCTAATCTTAAAACTCATACCTCTTTAGGAGTTGATGGGTTTGTCGTTATGAACAATAATTCAACTGATGGCACAAGAGATATTTTAGTAAAATTGCAAAAAGAGTTTGAGATAGTTATAGTTGATGAAAAAGGGGAATACAATCAAGCTAAATGGATGAGAGAATTAGCCTATATTGCCAAAAAAAAGCTTGGTGCTGATTGGGTTATAAATAATGATGCAGATGAGTTTTGGTTGCCAACAAATGAGTTAAATTTAAAAGAGAATTTAGCTTTTAAAGGAAGTGTTTTAACTGTTGATAGATATAATATGCTTTTATGTAAAGAGGGGGATTTTTTTGATAGTTTATACTATGTGAGAAACCCTATATTTTATTCAAAAGAGAGACAACAAAATAGTAATAGACTCTCTATTATTCTCACAAAGATAGGTCCAAAAACGATTATAAACCCTTATGGTTTAATCTATCTAAGAGGTGGAAATCATAAAGCTTTACATATAGCAAATATGAGAGACTATCTCAAAAGTGGATATGATAAAATCAAAAGATTTAAAGATATAGAGGTATTTCACTATCCTATTCGCTCATTTGCTCAATTTGAAAAAAATATAAAAAATAGAAAAAAACTTCTGGAGAGTTCCAAAAAAGTAAGTATGGGACCTCACTATAGAAGATGGGTAGAGATATACAATAGAGGTGAACTAAGAGAGGAGTTTGAAAAAAATATTCTTTTTCATCAAAAAGAGATTGAGGTTTTAGAAAAATATGATATTGTGAGAAGAGATGAGAGTATTAAAAATAAAATCATTATTTAAAGAGCTAAAAGAGCATATTTTATTTGCTGTAATTTTATCATCTATACTTATTTTGATAGATTTTGGAACAAATCTATTTTTTCATAATTTTTATATAGAATCATCAAAATTCACTCTTCAAGAGATAGCTATAACCTTTTTTCTCTCTTTGCTTATATCCTATTCAAGTAAAGTTTTGAGATATTTTTTCTCTTTGTTGCTTATACTATTTAGTTTAATAGAGATTATATATTTTTCATTTTTTAGAGGATTGATTCAACCTTATCATTTTAGAGTTGTATTTTCTGAAGCAGATGATATATTAGACTCTTTATATTCAGTAATGCCAATAGTTATAGCTTCAATTTTTATTTTTATAATCTCACTTTTTTTGATTATAAAACTATCAAAAAAGATAAAAAGAGGTTATAGATATATCAATTATCTATTGATATTTATATTTTTATCTTTACCAATAGTCTCATATTTTAAACCATATTCACTATCTATTAGTCCTTTGAATTTTTCATATTTAAATATGTTATACGCTTTATCAATAGCTACCAAAAATCTCTTTTATACTCCAAAAAATAAAAAGTTCAAACCCTATATTATCAAAAAGAGAGAAAGTAAAGAGCAAAATATTATAGTTATAATGGGAGAGAGTTTGAGCTATAAGAGAATGAATATATTTGGCTATGATAAAAATAACACTACAAATCTAAATATCCTAAAAGATAATCCAAATTTTTTCTATACAAAAGCAGTTAGTTCAGGGGTCAATACACCTGTATCAATAGTATCATTTTTTACTCTAAAGAGAGAACCTACCAATATATCTATATTAGAAACACCAAAAACAAACCTATTAAAATTGGCAAATGAGAATGGGTATAACACAGCATGGTTTTCAATGCAAGATGAGGGTATGAGTATCTCTTCTGTTTTAAAATATGCCAAAAAGATTAAACTAAGAAAAGATTATTCAAAAGAGAACTATGATAATAATTTATTAGAGGAACTAAAAGATATAAATTGGAGTAAAAAGAACTTTATAGTCTTGCATTTTAGAGCAAATCACTCTCCTTATGAGAAGTATATCCCACCTAAATTTAAAGAGTCAAAATATAATAGATTGGATTATTTTAAATATAAAGTAGATAGTTATAATGACTCTATTAAGTATGTTGATTCTCTTTTATATAAGATATATAGATATATGTTAGATACAAATTTGGATTTTAAAATATATTTTACATCAGACCATGGTGAGAGATTAGGTTATAGTGATGACCATTTTAAATATGGACACTCTGAATTGGATTTAGAAGTAGCCAAAGTTCCATTTTTGGTTTTTTCAAATAGAAAAGTATCTCTAAAAAAGGAATTAACCAATCACTATAAAATAGGAAAAATTATACTAAATGATTTGGGATATACTCTTCAAAATTCAAATAATGATAAGACTCACTACTATATCAATGGACTCAATATTGCAGGAAGAGCTGGGTTTTTAGAATACACCCTTGATAATTTTTCTAAGTGACTCTTTTAGATATTTGGTGTTGTTTTTTATTATTGTATAATTAGAAGTAACCATATATAATATATATTTATGGTTAATAGTGCTACTTCTTAGACTAAATAAGATATAATTTATATATGAGTAAAAAAAATATTAATAATAGAAAAGTAATTTTATTTGCTGTTAATAAGAAACATAAGTTGTTTTTTGATAAATTTAAAATTTTTAACTGTGATATTAAAATAGTTTATACAAGAAAGATTTTTAAATTGTCATTTATTAGTATAAAATATTTAAATAAGGTTAATTTATCTAATGCAATAGAACTTAGAATTATGGATTTTTATGCAAAGAGAAGATTTGCTTATTTGACACCAAAAATTTTAGTTAGGATTGTATATAAAATTTTAGCTATTATAAATTATATGAGATATTTTAGCGAAATAGATAAAGATTATAATAAAATAGTTTTATGGAATGGTTTTACTTTTAGACAAGCTATTGCAGTAGAGATAGCTAAATTATATAGTATTAAACCAATTTATGTAGAAAATGGTTTTCTTCCTAATAGAATAGTTATTGATAAAAGAGGTGTTAATTTTTATAATTCTGTTCCAAGGGATATAAATTTTTTTGTAAACTATAAAAATGATAAAGATTTACCCAAAAAATTAATTCCGAGAAATCCAAAAAATGTAAATAAATTTTCTAAATTAAAAGAAGAAGTTCTTCCTAATGAATATATTTTTATACCTTTTCAGGTTGATTATGATACACAGATTATGCTTTTTTCTCCTTGGATTAAAAATATGAATGAATTATTTCATATAATAGAAAGTATATCATTTAAATTAAATTTAAATTTTGTATTTAAAGAACATCCATCAAGTAAAAAGAATTATCCTAAATTATATGAGAAGATAAAAAATAATTCAAAATTATATTTCATAAATAGTTATTCTACTCAAGAGCTTATTCAAAGAAGTGAAGCTGTAATAACTATAAACTCAAGTGTAGGTATTGAGTCGCTATTATTTTATAAAAAAGTAATAGTTTTAGGTCAAGCATTTTATAAAATTAATAGTATTACGAAATGGGCTGATAATAAAGATGAGTTAATAAAAATTTTGAAAAATTTAGAAAGTTGGAAAGTAGATTCTAACTTAATAGATAATTTCTTAAAATATCTTTATTATGATTATTTAATTGAAGGAAATTTTATTGAAAATAATGAAATTCAAATGAAGAAAATAAAAAAAATAATTTGTAAAAAATTTTAATAAATTATTTTTTATATAGATAAGATAAATCTATTATTATTTTCTGATAAAATTCCAAATTTTTTTAAAATATTTATTTCATTTTTATTAAAAACAAATTTTTTATATTCATTCATTAAATTATTTTTTTTATATATATCTATCCATTTTTTATAGTGTGTTCCCATTTTAATATTATTGTATTTATCTAATAATTTTTTTCTATTTTTTATGTTTAGTTCAAATTGAGTAAAATTTCTTATTGGATAATGATATATATGAATAGTATCAATTTCTAACTTCTTCCAAAATGCAATATGTTCAGCACTATGATTACCAGAATTTATTTTTATTAATCCATGTGGATTTACTATAACTTTTCTTCCAATTTTTCCTAAAATTATATTAGATTCTCCATTGTTATAATTTATTTGATTTGAAACATGATATTTAAAATCTTTCCAAGAATTAGATTTTTCATCTATTATCATATTTGACCTTTTAATAAATATAATGCTACCTTTGAATTTTAAACACTCTTTTAATGATTTGTTATTATTTGGTATCCAAAATTCATCAGCATCATTATTTATAATCCAATCAGGTTTATATAATTTTTTGGCTATAAAAGCTAATTTTGTCATAAATTTTTTTTGTTGATAGTATCCTTTTTCGTCTATAATAGTAATATTAAATTGATTTTTTAATTTAGATAAAATCTCTCTTGTGCCATCTGTTGAGTTATTATCCATAACTACAAAAGCATCAATTCCTAATTTTGCATGAGTTTTGATATTAGCTTCTATAATATCAGCTTCATTTTTAACCAAAATAGTCATAACAAGAGTGATATTGTTTGGGTTGAATTTGTGTGTAAAATAATCTAACATATACTATCCTTAAATTTTTATTTAAACTTGTAGTTTTTATTTAAACGAATTTCAAATATTTTGGATACATTTTAAAGAAAAAGAGTTTATAGATAAACTGCTACTAAAATTTATTATCTCTTAGAGCATCAGCTATTAACTCAATAGGGTTTTTAAACACCACATCAATATCCTTTTGATGAAGTGAGTTGCTAATTTGCATACGACATGCACTACACTCTGCACTTACTATTTTTGCTCCACTATCTTTTATCATCTGAGCTTTTGGCTCTCCTGCTAGTTTTGCAAAGTGATACTTTTCTGTCTGCATAGTAACACCACCAAAACCACAACATCTACTACTATCACTCATCTCTTTTATAGTGTAGTTTTGAGATAAAAGCTCTCTTGGTTCTTTGTAGATATTTTGTACCTTTTTAGCGTGACAAGCATCATGATAGGTTATAGCATCTTCAAATTTTATATTTTTACTAGCTAGTATCTCTTTTAGGTCTGTATGTTTTTCAAACCACTCTGTAGCCATAAATATTT
>Ga0256828_1001273_pt1 | contig 15890 bp, 20 predicted proteins | sample CV88metaG_FD_185993 | JGI IMG/M metagenome (GOLD analysis project Ga0256828, IMG submission 185993) | Hydrothermal vent microbial communities from East Pacific Rise, Pacific Ocean - CV88 | ecosystem: Environmental > Aquatic > Marine > Hydrothermal vents | place: Pacific Ocean: East Pacific Rise...
AAAATCTTTTTATATCGTATGCAGATAAAAATATATTGGATGATATCTCTTTGAATATTGGTTCAAGTTGTAGCATACTTGGAAACAATGGAAGCGGGAAAAGCAGTTTTGCAAAAGCATTATCCGGTTTACTGCCTTATAATGGATCTATACGGATAGATAATAAAGAAGTATCCAAATATGAGGTAAAAGAACTCGCTAAGAAAATCGCATATATACCGACAAAGCTTGATATTTATGATAAATCTTTGAATGTTTTTGAATTTGTACTTTTTAGCAGATATGCTTATAAAAAGAGTTTTTTTGATTTTTCAAAAGAGGATAAAATGACAGTTGGCAGAACTCTTGCTTCTCTTGGTATCGAGTCTTTAGAAAACCTTCCTCTTCATACTTTGAGTTCAGGGGAAAGTGCTTTGGTTCTTATAGCTGCGGCACTGGTGACTCAAAGTCAGATTGTCATCTTTGATGAACCAACGGCAAATCTTGATCCAAAAAATGCCCAAAAGATAGCAAAAATTATAAAAGAGCTTCAAAAAACACATCAGATAGTTTGTATCACACATGATATAAAACTGGCAAAATTTTTGGGATTTGATATTCTTTTTATCAGGGAACAGAAAATGAAAAGTTTTTCTTATCGGCAGTTTTTTTGTGATGAGATGTTATCAAAACTCTATGATGTGCCTTTTGTGGGTTTAGAGGTGTTTTATGATTAGATGGGTTGTGTATATTTTCGCTTTAGCGGTTTTGTTCTACAGCCCTTTTGTCGGTTCTGTTGATTTGGATATTGCCAAAATATTTCAAGAGAAAACGATGGATGCCACCTTGTTTTTTTCTATCCGTTTACCTCATCTGCTTCTTACTTTTTTTGCCGGATTTATCCTTGCTCTTGGAGGGCTGGTTTTTCAAAGTATCTTTCGCAATGATTTAATGACCCCTTATACTCTGGGGATAAGCAGTGGAGCGGTTTTAGGAGCAGGGATAGCACTTCGATTTGGTTTGAGTGCTGCATTTTTGGGTATCTCCTTTGTTGAGTTGTTTGGATTTTTCGGAGCATTTTTGAGTGTGGTGTTTATATTGTATCTATCCCGTTTTTTGCGTGGGAACAATACTTCCTCCTTGCTTCTTTTAGGTATTGCTCTGTCACTTTTTTATACTGCTTCTTTGATGGTTTTGTTTTATCTTGGTGAGAGTATTCAAAACGATATTTTGCTTCGTTATTCGATGGGGAGTTTGAGTATAGTAGGGTGGAATGCTCCTGTTTTGATAATGGTTTTTGGTGTGATTTTTTTTATTTGGGTATATCTGCTAAGATACGAACTTGGATTTATGTCCCTCTCAAGTGAGTACGCCCGTCAAAAAGGTGTGGATGTTAAAAAAGTTACTTATGGATTGTTGTTTTTGAGTTCACTGGTTATTGGAGTTCTTATAAGTATCACCGGTCCTATAGGTTTTGTCGGATTAGTTGTCCCCCATATAGTAAAAAAGCTTTTTGATATACCTTTGCACCAACGGCTGTTACAAACTGTACTCTTTGGCGGTGTTTTTTTAGTTGGTTGTGATATGCTTTCACGAATATTACAAACAAACAGTGAACTGCCTATAGGGATAGTCACTTCATTTATAGGGGCACCTTTTTTCGTTTATTTGATTGTTAAAAAATAAAAACTGGAGATTTTATGGATTTTTTTAAATATATACATGCAGTAGGAACAGGACCTAAAAGTAACAGAGATCTGAGTTTTGAAGAAGCAAAAGATATGATGCAACAAGTCTTAAACCAAGATGTCTATCCGGAACAGATAGCGGCATTTTTACTTGGATGGCGACTTAAACCTGAAACTATCGAAGAGTTTCAAGGTGCTTTGGAAGCGTGTGATGAGGAGATAGCTTATACTCCTGTTGAGAACTCTTTGGAACTTGGTTATCCGTTTGATGGAAAGCGAAGAAATCCGTATATCTTTCCATTGGTAGCGAAATTTTTGCAAAAAGAAGGGGTAAATCTTGTTGTAATAGGGGATGAACTCCAACCCGCAAAAAACGGTATAACAACCAAACAAATAGCACAAAATTTTTCTTTTGAAGAAAATATCAAATTTTTTGATAGAAAAGAGTTTTTTCCAAAAATGAGTGAACTAACACAAATAAGAATGCGTTTGGGACTTCGTACGGCATTTAGTACCATAGAAAAACTGCCTCATGTAGCAAAAAGTCAAGCGGCTATTACGGGAGTGTTTCATAAACCGTATGTAAAAAAATATGTAAAGATATTTGGTGATAGATATAAAAGATTTGCCCTTATACAGGGTAATGAAGGGACACCTGAGCTTTTTAGCAAAGGAAGATTGTGGATAGCACAAGATAATGAACTTACAGAGTATATTATCGACCCTGCCGAATATGGTATAGCGTATACAAAATCATGGGAAAATATTTCTTTAGAAGACTCATTGATGCAGATACAACAACCATCAGAAGAATTTTTAAAACTTGCTCGTCTTAATGCGGCTGTTTGGTTGTTTGTTATGGGAAAATGTGAAAGTATATCAGAGGGATATGAGAGACTTTAGTGAGTCTCTTTTAATCCATAAAAGTGTTCTACCCATTTTTTTTCTATGGGATCTTTAAATACTATTTTTGTAACTTCTTGTTTATTATCTCCTAAAACAATAACACTGTTTTTTGTAATTTTTAGATGATTTTTCCCCCACTGTTTTTGTAATTCATCCATTCTATGCATTACACTTGCAGCGTCTGGTTTTTCTTTTTCACCTGTTTTAGAGTTAATGATATGAAGTCCACCTATTGCTTTTTCAAATTTATATGGGCTATAAAGAGTGATAGCCTTGTAAATCCTATCTTCTTTATGCTCCGGCATTGCTCTTTGTAGTGATAAAAATCCTAAAATAAAAAAAGCTAAAGCCATTCCTATAAATATTGATTTTTTCATTTTTGAAGTCCTTTTATGTAATTTTTTGCTTTTTCTTCTAACATCCTCATCCGTTCTTTCCCTTTTGGCAGAGTTTTTCTATATTCTCGCATCTCTTGCAAGAAACTGTTGATATCCTTTGGTAAAATACTTTGTATAAAAAGTCGAAGTTGTTTTGCCATTGCAGGAGATGCTCCTGAAGTGGAAACTGCAATAGTAAGATCTCCATTTTTTATATATGAAGGAAAAATAAAATCACATAATTCAGGGAGATCGACAACATTTAACAAACAGTTATAATTTCGTGATTCTTTGTGTATTTGTTTTTGAACTTCTATATCATCGACAGCAACTATAACAACTCCATAAGATTTTATATCTCCTTTTTTATATTCTTTTTGTATATAGTTGAGATTGTGTTGTTTTATAAGTTTTAGAATCTCAGGTGAAAACTCTTTTGCCAAAAGAGTGATTTTACATGTAAAGTCTAATAGTTTCTCAAGTTTTTCTTGAGCAATAGCACCACCACCAATAAGAATAATCTCTTTATGGTCAAGCTGAATAAATGCTGGAAAATATGCCAAAAAAGTCCCTTGTAATTTAAGATGAGATATAATAATACAATAAACTTTTAAATATCTTGATATAAATCAAAAACTTGTTAATTTATTTCTATTAGAATATAGAAAACATTCTAAAATAAAAGAGTAGTATGAAAGACGAAATATTATCACGAATACAAAAAAAATTTCCATTGGTTGCAAAACCTTTTGAAATTATTGCAGATGAACTTGGTATAGAAGAAAAAGAGGTTTTAGAAATCTTAAATGAACAAAAAGAAGCAGGAATTATCCGTCAAACTTCGGCTATCTTTGATACGAAAAGGCTTGGATACAAATCTTCTTTGGTTGCTTTTGAGATCGATGAAGCAGATATTGATGCAGCAGTAAAGATTTTAAACTCTCATCCGGGTATCTCACACAATTATGAAAGAAATCATAGTTTTAATATATGGTTTACCATAGCAGTAGAGCCAGAAAGTATTTTAGGACTTGAGAAAACGGTAGAGGTTTTAGCAAAGGCAACAAAAGCAAAAGATTTTATCATCCTTCCGACACTGAAACTTTTCAAAATCAATGTAAAGCTCAATACAACCGGAAAAGATGCAAAAAAAGAAAAAGTGAAAAAAACGAAACATAAAGAGATAGAACTCACCCCTTTACACAAAGAAGTGATAAAACTTACACAATATGATATTGATTTTGTGTCTGAGCCGTTTAAAAAGACAATTGATACTCTAGGGATAGATTATGATAAGTATTTTGCTATTTTGCAAGAGCTTCAAGAAGCAGGGGTGATGAGAAGATTTGCTTCGATTCTTAACCATAGAAAAGCAGGATTTAATGCGAATGCAATGGTTGTCTGGGATGTGGCTGAGGGGGAAGAAGGGGAAACAATAGGTGCAAAAGCAGCAGCTTTTAGTGCAGTGAGTCATTGTTATCTTCGACCAAAGTATCCAAACTGGCCATATAACCTTTTTACAATGGTTCATGGTAAGACAACAGAAGAAACAAATGGTATAATTGCAGAGATGGCAAAAGAGATAGATGCCAAAGAACATATGCCACTATATAGCTCAAGAGAGTTTAAAAAAGTGCGTATAGAGTACTTTACCCCTTCTTTTAAAGAATGGGAAAATAAATACAAGGAATTGACAGTATGAATACTTTTTTTATCTTAGAGATACCATATGTAGCAATAATGTTGTTTTTTCTTGCTGTGACTTGGTTTGTTACTACAAGAGATTTTATGCCAAAAGTTGCTTTTAAAAGAGGTATGATAGGTGTAACTACGGTGTTTGTTATATTTATAGGATGGCATTATAAAATAACGACAGATAGAATTTCCGAAGTGAAAAAACTTTTTAGTCAAGGTAAAACTATTATCTGCGAAAATAAAATGAGAAGAGAAATTATGCCTTCAGTGCTTGTTTCTAAGAAGTTTGGTTGGAGTTTAAAAGGTGATCTTTTTACAAACCCTGAATATGAACGAGATTTCCATACTGCTCGTTGTGTAGAATATATAGGACCAACACCGAAATGAAATTTTTAATATTTATAACCTTATTATTTAATCTTGGATTTGCAGCTAAAGTGATCCCTTTGAATTCTTCAAAGGTTTGTCAAAAATGTCATCCTCTTATCTATAAAGAGTATAAAACATCAATGCATAGAAAAGCTTCAATTTTTAGTGATGAAGTTCATAAAGCGATATGGGATAAACATCCATTAAAAAAGAAAAACAAATATACATGTAAAAAATGTCATACACCTGTAGATAAAGATTTAAAAGTTCTACCACAAAAAAACAGTGCACAGCTTCAAAATCCTATATCATGTGTTTATTGTCATCAGATTCAAGATGTAAAAGAACATGCAAAAAGCAATGAAAATATTTTAACAACTAAAAGAGATACTCTTTATGGTGCAAGAAAGTCTGAAAAAAACAAACATGATGTTTCTTATTCTGTAAAAAGTAGTTTTTTTGGGCTTATAACCAAAGAAGAAGGTTCTCCATTTCATCATATAGATTTTTCAAATGAAAATTATTATAGTGGAAAAACATGTATGGGATGTCATTCACATAAACAAAATAAACATCATTTTAGTGTTTGTGAAACAGACTTTCAACAAAAAGGCAAACAAAACTGTATAGAGTGTCATATGCCAAAAGTTCCCGGAAGTTTTACAACATTAAAAAATACAAAAACACACCGTTTTCACGGTTTTGCCGGAGTTTCTCAAAATAGTGAAATGCTTGCAAAATATGTTGATTTGAGTTTTATAAAACAATCCAATGGTTTTAGTGTAACTATAGTAAATAAAGCCGGACATGAACTTTTTTTACATCCACTTCGTTTGGCACAGCTTCGTATTAAAATATCAAGAAGCAATAAAGTGATATTTTCAAAAACAGAGTCTTTTAAAAGAGTTATAGGTATAGATAAAAAACCATCTCCACCATGGCTTGCAACAAATGTTGTAAAAGATAATCAGATAAAGGCTTATGAAAAAAGAGTAATCAATTTTCCTTTTAAATTACAAAAAGGGGATAGTGTAGAAATTATATTTGGTTTTTATAAAGTTGATCCGAAAATGGCAAAAAAGCTTTCAATTCAAAATAATGAAAATTTAAAATTTCATTTGCTTAAAAAACTTGAAATGGAAGTCCAATGAAAGAAACATTGAAGCGTTATGGTGTGGCATTTGCCATACTTGCTTTTGTAATATTTTTAATGCTTTTAGGAACATTAGGAGTTACAAAATTTGAGAAATCTATGTTTCAGGATATGAATGTAACGATAAAACCAGTAGGGGAGAGATTAAATTGAGTATATTGGGATTGATAATAGTAGCAATAGTAGCAACTGTCATTTTACATTTTATCGGTGTTTTTACAAAATCTGTAAAACTTGTTTGGATTGTTATTATATTTTTATGGGCTTTTGGAATAGATGTTTTTGTCAGTGAAATAAAACCGACGGGATATGATGAAATTAAAAAAATGGAAGGAAAATATCCAGATACAGACAAACTTATACAACAAGCTGGTAAAAAAGTTTCTTTTTATGAACTACTTGAAATAAAACAGAGTTATCTTGTCCATGAAAAAGAAGAGGAGTGATTTAGTCTCCTTCTCCTTCTTGTTCTGCTGTAAGATCTTGTATATATTCTTTTAAATCTACAATATCACTATCATCTGTATTAGCACTGTTTTCAAAGTCAATATTGTTATTATGGATCTTAATAGTAGTAGCTTTACTATCACCATCTCCCACTTTTTCTGCAATAATTGCATTTTCTTTATATTCAGTGACTCTCCAACCTTTTTCTTTTGCCGCTTTGATCACAATCTTTTTAAGCTTTTTATGGTCATGTATATTTGTATATATCCCATTTTTAGATAGAGTCGCATCTTCAGGATATACTTTATTTGAACTACATCCAGTAAGAAGTGAAAGTGATAAAGTTGCTGCAAATGAAAGCAAAAGTAACTTTTTCATAGTTTTTCCTTAAAATTTTATTGTAATTATTCACTCACAGTGAATACTCATAACACCGTTGTTATGGTATAATACTTTTTTAATAAAAAAATTGACATAAGTCATAAAGTGAGTTGTAATGCCTGATTTTGTTATCATTATGGTTATGGGTTTTCCTATGTTACTTTTTACCATTTTCCCTGCTTTAAAGCTTGGTGACTACCTTGAAGAAAAATATAACATAGATGAAACAAAAAAGAGGGCTGTAGTCATTTCTGCAACGGTTTTAGTTACACTTACCCTTTCTTCATTGCTTTTTTATCTTTAAAATTCTTCTCCTTTGAAAAATAAAATTATAGAGAATTTTTAAGAATAAAATATTCTCTATAATTTTATGGAATTTCGTTGTTACAATAAGTAACAAAAAAACTTAAATTTTTATAAATATCTACTTTAATGTGGAAAATTGATATAAGTCAATGAATTTATACCCCAAAGAATTATAAACTTCTCATGATTCTATTACTGTAGATAAGAAAAGGAGTTACAAAATGGGTGAAGAGGTTTTAGCTAGACCAGAGATAGCAACAGGGGATTTCTTGACTATTTTTGTATCTTCGGCTCTTGTTTTGGTATTTGGAGGGGTCTATGTTGGCATATTTACGGCAGTAAAAGTAAAACTAATCCGTTCTTGGTATATCATTGTCGGGTATGGATTTTGGGTTTTGACAGTTTATTGCTTGTATCTTATGGGTAGCTTGATGCATGTGGATAAATTCACTGCAAAAGCTTTGGTGGTTGCTGCAATAGGGTTACTTCTAATCCCGCACGCAGTTTATTATATGCAAGATCATGTTCATCAAGAGAATGAACACTGATAGGAGGAAAATCGTGGCTAAAAGATCCGTATGGAGTGATAATCGTTTCTGGCAAAGATCAGCAACATGGGTTACAGGAGTTGCCTCAGTTTTACTTATTTGGTTAACATTTGATACAATGGGTCAAATAAGTATGGGAACTGATGCAGATTTAAAGAATGGAATAACTAAAAGGGTTCCGGCACCAACTGTTATCAATTATAAAATTGATTATGTGTTTGATGCTAAAAGAGGACATGAAGTTCCAAAAGTAGGTCCAGAAAAAGAGAAATTTTTTGGAAAAGAATGGAATGAAAAAGAAGCAGCAGAACTTTTACATTTAGGTAAACTTGCTTCTCAAGCGAAAAACTGTATGGATTGTCATACATTACTTGGAAATGGTGCTTATTATGCTCCGGATTTAACAAAAGCATGGTTAGATCCAGCATGGCAAAATGGCGGTACTATGCAAGCAATGACTGGTAAAAGTACAAAAGAGGAAGCAATGGCTGAATTTTTACAACATCCAAATCAATATCCAACTCACGAAAGAATGATGCCGGATCTTGGGATTACAAAAAAAGAAGCTGTTGCTTTAGTTGCATTTTTAAAACATATGTCGAGTATAGATACAAATGGATTCCCAAGAAACTTCGGTCATATGCAAGGAGCAGTTCATGGCAAATAATACTTTAGTAGGTGTAGGAAGCGAATCAAAACAACTTGCAACTTGGTATTTCATTGTTGCAGCAGTACTTTTTGGTGCTCAGCTTCTTTTTGGTTTGGTAGCAGCAATTCAGTTTGTTGAACCAAGTTTTCTTTATGGTGTACTTGACTTTTCAATAGCAAGAATTCTTCACATCAATGCACTTGTTGTATGGATGGTTTTTGCAATGTTTGGTTCAGTTTATTGGCTTTTACCTGATGAAACGCAGATAGAAACTATCGGTATCAAGATTGGTAAATTACTTTTCTTCGTATTTACAGCGGCAATTGTTGTTGTTGTTTTAGTTTATTTGTTTATTCAAGTAGGTTCTGCAAGTGATGCGACTATCTGGTTCATTACAGAAGGTAGAGAATATATTGAAGCTCCAAGATGGGCTGACTGGGGTATTGTTGTTGTAGCACTTGGATTTGTTGCAAACCTTTTCTTAACTGGTATCAGTGGAAGAAGAACAGGTATCATTACAGTACTTATGGCAGATATGATCGCTTTTGCCGGATTGTATCTTTGTGGTATGTTTTTTACTGATAATATTTCTATGGATCAATACTGGTGGTGGTGGGTTATCCACTTATGGGTTGAAGCAACTTGGGAAGTTTTCGTTGGTGCTTTAGCAGCGTATGCTCTTATTACTATCATCGGTGCACATAGAAAAGTAGTTGAAATGTGGTTATGGATCGAAGTTGCAATGCTCTTTGGTTCAGGTATCCTTGGTTTGGGTCACCACTACTTCTGGATCGGTACACCTGAGTATTGGTGGGAAATTGGTGCGTTGTTCTCAGCTCTTGAACCATTACCACTTGTAGCAATGTTTATCCATGTTGTATATGATTGGGGTAAAACTCAAGGTGCAGAGATGAATGCAGAGCATACTGATGAAGACAATGTAAAATCTGTTATCAACAATAAACCAGCTTTTACTTGGATTACTATCAATGCATTTGGTAACTTCCTTGGTGCAGGTATCTGGGGATTTTTCCATACGCTACCACAAGTAAACCTTTATACTCACGGTACACAGTTTACTGCGGCACACGGGCACTTGGCATTTTTTGGTGCTTATGCTACAATTCTAGTTGGTATGATGTATCTTGCTATTCAAGGAACAAATGGTATAAAAGTACTTAAGCATACAAAAGCATCTATCTGGGGTGTGAGTATGATCACTTTTGGAGTAGTTGGTATGGCTATAGCATTGACTATTGCCGGATATTCTCAAGTACTTATAGCTCGTGCTCAAATGGGTGCAACATGGCAAGCGTTCTTTGATGGACAAGCAGGTATGTGGTTTATGCAGGCAATGGACTGGAGACTTATTATGGGTGTTGTAACCTTTGTAGGATTTATCTTCTTGGCTAAAGACTTGCTAACTACAAGTAAAAATCCAGTACACGAAAGATAAGGAGAAGAAATGTTTGAACCATTTACAGATGTTGTACCAAGTTTTTTTGGTTGGCTTAATCAAGGTCCTTTGACTTTGACTATTTTTTTACACACTGTTGTTGTTCTTCCAATGATTTGGATTTACTTCCAAGAGAAAAAAAGAATAGAAAGCGAAGACAGATAAGTAGCTCCCCACTATGGGGAGTATATTTTAACTTAATATAGGAGAGAGAAATGAAGTTAAATAAATTGTTTATTTCAGCAGCTGCAGTTGCTGTGGTTTCTACTGGTTTATTTGCAGGTACATCAAGTATGGATGTTGCTAATGTATTTGAAAAAGAATGTCAAGGATGTCATGGTCCTAACCATGAAGGTGGTGTTGGAGCGGATCTTCGTCCAAATAAAATAGCAAAGAAAAACTCATATATGTTGGCTCAAACTATCTTAAATGGTCGTCCTGGTACTGCAATGCCTCCATTTAAAGATAAGCTTAATAAAGCTGATGCACAAAAAATGGTTGATTATCTTCAACATTTCAAAGGTCGTAAGATCGAAGTACTTACTTTGGAAAATGTGAAGAAAAAGTGGAGAAAATTTAATGACGCAAATAAGCTTCGTCAAAAATATCCACATGCAGTTGATGTGAAAAAAGTTACAGATATCTGTTTCGTAACTGAAAGAGATGCTTCAAGAGTAGCATTTATTGATGGTACTACTGGTAAGATCCTTTCTCGCCATCCTGCAGGTTTTGCAGTGCATGTAACTGTTACAAATAAAAGACAACCAAGATATGCTTACTCTATCTCAAGAGATGGTTTGGTTACTATGTATGACCTTGCTTCAAAAGGGCAACAAAAGATTGCTGAAGTAAGAGTTGGTAGTGAATCTCGTGGTCTTGCAGTTTCTCCAGATGGTAAATATCTAATGGCTGGAAACTATACTCCAGGTGGAGCAGTACTTATGGATGCTATGACACTTGAACCATTAAAAGTATATCCAACTTCAAGTGTTATCGATACTGAAGGAAATATTGGTTCTTCTCGTGTAGCTGGTATTTATGATACTCCGTACGGACCATATATTGCATTTGCACTTAAAGATGCAGGACATGTTTATATCGTAGATTACTCTAAACCAAACTTCCCAATTGTTGGAGATATTCCAAATATCGGTAAAATTCTTCATGATGGTTTTGAAAATGAAGGGAAAGAGATTGGTAGATATCTTATGCAAGCATCACAAGGTAGTGATGTAATGGGTGTTATCGATTTTAAAACGAAAAAACTTGTTGCTAAAGTTTATACTGGTCCTGGTTCTAAGCCACACCCTGGTCAAGGTTCATCTTGGTACAATGACAGATATGGACAACTTTATGCTACACAAAGTATGAATGTTGGTAACTGTGTTATCTGGGATAGTGACTGGAATGTTGTTGCTCGTGTAAGAACTGCTGGTGGTGGTTTGTTTGTTGGTACAAGTGAACATACACCGTTTATCTGGTCAGATAATGTTCTTGGTGGTGCTGCAAACTGGAATAAAATGTATCTTATCAATAAAGATACTTTAGAAGTTGATCGTATCATTGAAGTTGGTACAAAAGAAGGTAAAGTTGTTGACCCTGTAACACATAAAGTACTTTACAAATGGAAAGTACCTACTGTTAAAGATAAAAAAGGTCATGCTGTTACTCCAAGAATCCTCCATGCTGAACCTGCTAACCATGGTAAATGGACTATGATTAGTGAGTGGAATACAGGTAGAATCGGAATTTACGATGCTAAAACTGGTAAATTTGTTAAGTATATTAAAGGACTTACTACTCCTACATTTACTTATTCAATTGAGCACAGACAATCTATTCCTGGTGCTTAAAAACATAAATGTCCCCCTTATGGGGCATTTACCTTATTAAATAGGTTTTTTAATAATGAAAATACTTTTTTTTCTAACCTCTTTTTCTTTACTTTTGTCTGCAGAGTATCTTTCAAACAAAGATTGTAATGAATGTCATAAAGATATATATAATGAATATCGTTCTTCATATCATTCTAAAAGTTTTTTTACCGATGAACTGCATAGAAAAGTAGCTAACCAAGTAAGTACGACAAAATATGAATGTGCAGCATGTCATATGGCGGCAGCAAATAATTTAGAAGATTTAAAAAGCGGATTTTCAAATCCAGATACAAATAATGTAACTCATACTGATGGAGTAAGTTGTTTTTACTGCCATAGCATAGCATATGTGAAAGAAGCACATGTAAAAAACAAAATAATTTTGTCAAAACAACCTCAGGGATATAAACCAAGACTTTATGCTTCACTTGAAGATCCGGAAGATAGTGATAAACATAGTGCCGGGAAAAGCCCTATATATGAAAAATATGCTTGTAATGGATGTCATTCCCATAAGAGAAATTCTCATGATGTTTTGATCTTTCAAGCTATGAAAAAGGGACAAAGTTCCGAAGAATGTATAGAGTGTCATATGCCAAAAATAAATGGTGGTGTTGAAGATATGAATAAACGAGGAAGAATGCAACATCACTCACATAGATTCTTAGGTATTCATGATATTGATTTTAGAAAAAAGGGATTAGAGATTGCCATTTCTACACAAAAAGATAAACTTGAGATTCATTTAAAAAATAAAATGGCTCATCCTCTGATAATCCAACCTGCAAGAATGAAATATTTGAAAATTGATATTATAAGAGATGGGAAAATTATTTGGACAAATTTTAAAAACGATCCTATGGAGGATAAACAAGCTGCTTTTGTAACAGAATTTGCCGATGAAAATGGAAAATTAGTGAATATTCCTGCTTTTGCTTATGGGATTTTGTATCAAAATAATATTAATGCAAAATCTACAAAAGATTTGGTATATACTGGTATGGATATAAAAAAAGGTGATATTGTTGAAGTTAAAGAATATCTTTATCTTTCAAAACCGAGTTGTTCAGCAGTGTTGGATTTGCAAGATAAAAGCATTACTAAGCCTATTTTGATAAAAAAAGTAAAATATATAGCTAAAGATTGAAATTGATTGTATTTTTTATAGTAGAATAAAACTATAGGAATAAATATGAAAAAGATACTATTTTTAGCACTATTTATCGCTATCTCTTGTTTTTCACAGGAAAATAAGATGAGTGGTGAGAAGGTTTTTAGAAAATACTGTTGGGGATGTCATCATCAAACGGCGATGGCTTTTGGTCCTCCGTTTAGTGAAATAGCTTCAAAAAGAACAAAAGCAGAGATTATGGCTTATATCTCTTCTCCAAGAACCATGTATAAAAAGTTTGGATATAAAAGAAGCGTAATGACACAGCTTCATTTAACTCCTGAAGAACTTGATGCTATAAGTGATTATATCCTCTCATATAAAGGAAAAAAATAATGTTTCGTCTTTCAAATCTTATAGCAAGTGTTGTAGAAGATAAAAAAGAAAGAGTCCTTGATGGCTCTATTGCTATTTGGAACTTTACAAATAGATGCAATCTTAATTGTTTGCATTGTTATTCAAAATCAGGTTTAGATGCAGTCGATACATTGACTACTGATGATATTAAAAAAACGATCTTACAGATGAAAGAGGCTGGGGTGAAGTTCATCATCTTCTCAGGTGGAGAACCGCTTACTCGAAAAGATATTTTTGAAATAGCGGACTTTTGTAAAGAAAACGGTATCATTACATACCTCTCAAGTAACGGTTTATACTTTACTAAAAGTAATGTTAAACGCATAACAGATACTTTTAATTATGTAGGGGTAAGTATAGATGGTGATGAGAAGACACATGACTATTTTAGAGGTCTCAAAGGTGCTTTTGTTGAAACACTCAAAGCTGTAAAACTTGCGAATGAAACAGGTGCAAAAGTAGGGATCCGCTTTACGATGACCAAAGATACTATAAACTCTTTAGAATATATCTTTGATCTTGCAGAAAAAGAAAATATCCCTAAGATCTATATTTCTCATCTTGTATATAGTGGAAGAGGTTTTGATAACTTAAAGATGGATCTTACTAAAGAGCAGCGTAGAAAAGCAGTAGATTTTATCCTTGATAAAGCGTTTGAGTATTATGAGAGCGGTCGTGATATAGAGATAGTTACTGGAAACATGGAGATGGATGCGATAGTATTTTTAGAACGATTTGCCCAAAAGTATCCTCAGAAAAAAGAACAAATGAGACAGCGACTTGTAAAATGGGGCGGGAACTCTGCAGGGCGTAAGCTTTTAAATATCAACTCTGAAGGGGATGTCAGACCTGATCCATTTTTCCCTTTTACGGTTGGAAATATTTTAAAACAGGATTTTAGAGATATATGGAGTGGAGGAGAACTTCTTGATAGACTAAGAATTTATCCAAGAAAACTTAGTGGGATTTGTTCTACATGTAAACAAATAGATATATGTAACGGAGGCTCAAGATCACGGGCATACGCGATAAGTGGGGATCTGTGGAGTGAAGATCCTTCATGTTATTTAACAAAAGAAGAAAGAGAGAATATTTTATGATTAGAAAATTATTTTTAGTTGGGTTATTAGCTGGAATTGTAACAAATGCAGTTGCAAAAGAGAAAATCTTTGTAGTTGAGAGAGAAAATCGCTCAGTAGCAGTGATAGAAAATGGTTTGCCAACCGGTAGAATGGAACATATGCATAATATGAATCATGGGATTATTAAGTTTTATGGTAATGACGGTTATCTTATTAGTCGTGATGGATATGTAGTACGGTTTGATCCAAGAACTGAAGAGAAACTGAGTGAATATAAAACAAGTAAAAGTGCTATTGGGTTTGTAATAGCTCCAAATTTTGTAGCTGTTGCAAACTATGATGATAAAAGTGTTGATGTTTTAACCCGTAATCTTAAACCAATCCAAAAAATTAAAACAGGATCTAGAAATGTAGGGATTAAACTTTATAAAAATTACCTAGTATTTTCAGAAATGGATAAAGATAGTATCGCTGTATATGAAGATACAAATAAAGGCAAAGGTAAACCTCACTTTGTTTTGAAAAAAGAATTTAAAGATGTCGGGGTGATGCCTTTTGATGCTTTAATAGACGGAAATACATATATAAATGGTTTTTTTAGTAGTCCTTGGCTTGGAAAAATAAATCTAGATACTATGAAATTCTCTAAATTACCTTTAAAATTAGGAGAAAGAAAACCTGTATTAAAAGTACCACATTTTGGTTTTTGGTCAATCGGCAATGACAAGGTGTTTATCCCTGCCGTTGGGGATAATAAGGTGTTTGTATTTACACCTGATTTTAAGTATATCACATCGATAAAAACGCAAGGTTTACCTGTATTTACTTCGATTAGTCCAGATAAAAAATATCTAGCGGTAACATTTAGCGGGAAAGATTTTCCAACGATTCAGATTATCGATACAAAAACATTGAAAATTATAAAAACATTTACTTTTGACGGAAAAGTTTTACATGTAAGATGGTCAAAAGAAAAACCATATCTTTATGTTTCAGTGAATGACACGAATAAGGTATCTGTGATTAATTCAACAAAAGGTTTTTGGCTAAATAGAGAAATTTTTCAGATAAAAAAACCATCAGGGATTTTTATCTTTGAATACAAAGGTAAATAAAATGGCAGGAAAAGTGTACTTAACGGGTGCCGGGCCGGGTGATATAGAACTACTTACCCTTAAAGCGGTAAGAGTGATCAAAGAAGCAGATGTGATCATATATGATAGACTTGCTAATCCTGAAATACTTGAGATGGCAAAAGATGGATCTCGGTTTGTATATGTCGGTAAAGAAGATGGAAGACATACACTTCCACAAGATGAGATTAACGAAGTGATCTATCAAGAGGCTCTTAAAGCTGAAAATGTCGTACGACTTAAAGGGGGTGATCCTTTTGTATTTGGTCGTGGCGGTGAAGAGGGAGCATATCTTAAAGAAAGAGGGATCGGTTTT
>Ga0256828_1001274_pt1 | contig 15878 bp, 12 predicted proteins | sample CV88metaG_FD_185993 | JGI IMG/M metagenome (GOLD analysis project Ga0256828, IMG submission 185993) | Hydrothermal vent microbial communities from East Pacific Rise, Pacific Ocean - CV88 | ecosystem: Environmental > Aquatic > Marine > Hydrothermal vents | place: Pacific Ocean: East Pacific Rise...
ATTGTGAGCAACATAACAGTCTGAAGAACTACCGCTAAACATGATCCAGACTGAAATAGAAAAATTGCTTAAAGTTATAGTGTCGATTGTTATTTTACTACTTCCATCAAATTTAGCTCCTTGACCATACTTACCAGTATCATAAGCTTCAGTACCTGACCAAGTACCATCATAATTTCCACCTACATCAGTAGCATCTCCATCCAAGTTATACAGTGCAACCCCACTACCATCATCGAAAATATCCAATACTCCAGTTGAGTCATTTTCCTGCTCACTAACAGCACCAATCACGCCATCTACTAGATTATTCCCACCAAGCACACATGTAATCTCATCACCCTCAGCAACAGGCTCAAGTGTCTTCAACGCAGTACTGGTACTATCACCTTCAACCACTATCTCTTTTGGCTTGTAACTCACAGTAGTCTCACTAGCCTCAACCCAATCGCCATCTGGCGTATCACTACCCCCGCTCAACGAACTAATCAATCCACCAACGTAATCACAGCTAATGCTATATCCATTGCCAGCAGTCCCAATCGTCTTATATGTAATCGCAATTTCTGTGCCATTCTGACTGTACTCTGCAACATCTGGCAAAGCTTCACTCATCAAGTTTGTTACACTCTCTGTAGCATCTGCACCAATAGCAACATCATTAGCTACATCTGGTGTATCCTTATAAGTGAATGTCACTCCGTTTAGCACTATGCTATTCCCATCAACTGGGTTAGCATTCAAATCAATCACGCCTTGTGCAGCATAACCATTTTCTTGCTCATGAATTTTTTCTATATAAACTGCATTATCTTTTGTACTTTTCATTTATTTCTCCTAATATTCAAATCCATCATTATAATCCTCATTTTGCATAAAATCAGGATTGCTTATTGCCTCATCATGTGTAACAGGAACATAAAAAATGTCAAATTCATAATCTTTCGTAGTTAAAAATTTTCCTGGTTGTATTATGCCTAATGTTAATACCTCATGAAGTGTTTGTCCTTGATCTATGTCAATATTGCTATAATCCATGATTATTTTAGAACCATCGATGCTAACATTACCTCCAACCTTTGACTTTACTGTATAACTATAAAATGAGCTATACCCTTCGATATCAATGATTCTATAACTTCCTTCATTGATACCTGTAGTGTCTTGTAATTCTGTTATTGTAGGTGCTATGCTCCTAGCATCATCAAGAATTTGAAGTTTTTTATCGAGAACACCTAGTCCTGTTTTTATAACACCATTCATATTATTGCTCCAGCACTGAAACTACAACATCAACGTTATCTGATGCTGTTACCTTAATGCTCTCTGAATCAAGAACAACTAGTTTTTGTTCTCCGCCTATTGGCACCAAAGTACTGCCAGCAGTTACAATAATATCCTTTGTTATGTATGTGCCTTCTATTGATAATGATACCGTTGTATCATTTCCTGATGTAGGGCAAATAGTAAGTCCTATTACTGTACCTATGCTATTTGCACTCGGTGTATATACAACTGTCTCTGTGCTTATATTATTTGTTTTTGAGTTTAAAAACGCCATTTATATCCTCCTTATCCAAGCGCTATTGCATAAGCAATAACATCTACTTTTAATTTATTTATATCTGAATCATTCTGATCAATTCTTTCGGTATTCTCAAATGATACATCTATATAACCATAAATTTCTTCAAATTCTATCGTATCTCCTGATTGAATATCAGCGTTAAATTTTACCGAATGATCAGTAAATTCTGTATAATCAACACCAGGAATCAAAGATAAACCTTCATACCTAATATTCAAAGATTGACCATTTTTAGTATAAAATTGACCGTTAGGAATCTGGACCTCTGTTCCAGCAGGAATATCTTCAGTAGCAACCATATGCTCTCTTAGTTTTACCCTGTTTGTTCCTACAAATCCTTCCTCTTCATACAAAACACCAAAAGATTTTATTTCTGCATCATCTTCTAATGCCAAAAATCTTATTTTTAGATTGTCTGTTCCCTCTTGAGTTTTTATGTAAAGTGAATCTGGCATATCAATATATGTAGCGCCGTCATCAATTGAATATTGAACTTTGTTATTTTTTATGGTATTGCTTGAGATTTGAAATGAATAATATTTCGTACTATTCCCTTCACCAAAAATATTATTAGGAGTTTCTATATAAGCATTATTTTTTAATATATAAGAAGTATTCAAGGCAGAATAAGATACATCTGCTTCAGCGCTTTTTGTCATTGTATTTAACTCAGTAAATACATCAAAATATGCATTTTTAAATGAACTATTGTTCAATAAAAATTGGTATTGAAGTTCTTCATCATTTGATGAATTAGGAGATTTATCAATGTCTATCAGGATTTCTGTGCTTGAATTTGCCATACCAATTTTTATAGCGCCAGGATATGAATCCCTTTGTATTGCTCCAGGTACCGTAGCACTAAGATAATAATATGAGCCTGTCACCAAATCAGTATAACCATCTTTTGGACCAGAATATAAAACAGAATTTCTAGTGCCTGTACTAAGAACACCCATAACATTTTCTGCCTCTGTACCATCAACAATTGCCTTATTGATATCACCGTTAGATGCTATATATACAAAATCTCCATCATTTGCATTGATTGTTGTTCCTTCCGGAAGTTCAGAAGAACTTGATCCTCCGCCAGAACCTCCGCCGCTAGAATTGATAAGCAATTCTGTATCAGATAATGATATACCTACTGCAATAGCGCCATTGTATTTTGTTGTTGTTAATTTCCCGGCATCTACATCACTCAAATAATAAGTCTTACCTACTTCCAAGCCTGTTCCTGCTGTTATACCGTTGAACACTATAACATCAACATTATCGATTTTCATCCATCTACCTACAACTTTATCCTTGATATCATCTCCGCCAAGTGTTAAGTCATATTTTCCGTCTGCTCTTTTATAAACATAGTCACCAACTTCTACAGTAGGTGTGTTGATGTCATTGACATCAACAGCAAAACCGCTGTTTCCTGACAGAACATCAAAAGTCTTACCATCAATTTTCTGTACTAATTCCTTTAATGCTCTATTGAATACACTGGCATTGGCTTTCTCACCAGGTTCTATCCATGTCAATTCATCTATTAGTCTTGCCATTATTTATTCTCCTATTTTTTATTATTTATATTCACTCAATTTAAAAGATTATTGCCCAAGTAATAACAAATTTTACTGTATCTTCCTTAACTCTTGAAGGGAACGTCTTCATTGAAAAAATATCTTGACCAGCATATAATGCGGCTTCTGTGTATGCAGCAACAGCACCCTCTCCTACCTTATTACCAGCATAATCAGGAATTGTAATTGTATATGTACAAGTTCTATCTGCAACAACTCTCATTACCTCACAAACTTGAGTCTCACTTGATCCTTTTATTCTGCCTTGAGCATTATCATCAGTTTTTGACGAAGTATCACTTTTAACATCAAAACCAATTTCATAAGCAAAACTATCCTTGCCATTTGCATCATCATAAGCAGAATCTTCAGAAAATAACATAGTTCTTGATGATATAAACTCTCCATTTGCTCCAACTTTTTTGTAATCCAAAATATCAGTGCCGTTATGTCCTTTATTTCCCAGGACAAATTTATCTATATGAGCGCCAGTTGAGTATCCCCCGACCAATTCAGCCATATTTGACCTTGCACTATCCATGATGAGATTTTTATCTTCATAAATTTCAACTGAACCATCTTTTTTGTATGCTTTTACTGTAAAATGACCTTGAAAGTCTATCTTATCCTTTAATATCATTATTATCTCCTTTTTGTTTTATTTATATTTGCTTAATTCATTCACTTAATCATCTAGTGCTGATACATTATTATCCTCTAGCAATACATCATCCCTATATACTTCAAATGTAAAATCTTCAAATTCCGAGTCATCAAGTACACCATCTTCATTTTCAGTAATCCATGATAATCTATAATTTTCGCTTTCGTAACTTTTATATAATGAATATCCTATGGCCCATGTTCCATCATCTACATTATATTCAGAATCATTTTCGACAATCTCAATGCCTCCATTAATCCATTTTTCATAATGAATTTTTTTGTCATTGATGTACATTGTCAAAATCTTAGAATCTGTGAAATCTCCTATAATATCTTTAATGTCGTATGACGCCACAATTTCAAAAATTTCTGCTGATGACTGAAGATTAACATTTGATGTCATAGCATAGGATATATCAATATTGAAATCTTCCCACGCTATATACTCACCATTACCTTGCAATCGTATAACACCAAGGTAATCCTCTGATAGAGTTTTTATGCCATGCACAAGAGCATCTTCCTCGGCACTCGTTGAAGGTATATACCCGGTACCAAAGCCTTCTGGCATTGTACTGCTTCCTTTGTCACCAGCCCATTCAAGGTTTTCCCTGATAAATCGCTGAACAGGAGTGGTACTTCCGATAATGTCAAGGCTTGCCTGTGCTTCAGGAATGTAGAAATTTTCCCATCGAGGTCCCGTAGGATTGTTAGGATTGAAACCTAAATCCCTAACATGCAATTCTCCCCAGTTTACCCTCCAGTCAGAATCCTCATCGATATCTGGATGTTCATCGATGTTAATCCTTGGGTCATCTATCGAGATGTCACCGTTATGTTTGTAAGGACTGTATTGCTTGGGAATATTTCCTATCGTAAGCCTACCAAAATTCTCATTGGTGTAATAAAGGTTGTACTCCTCCATCGTATGATCAATGTTTGAATATTTGCCTTCATAGGGGTCTCGTCCCTCTGAGACTGCAATATCGTATTCTGATTGAGGTATATCGATATCATTAACATCCCTAGGCAATTCCTTATTCCTAGGCCTTATGTTCTCGATGTATTCGTGGATATCCTTGGTTGATACCTTGTACGAATACGATGCTTTGTATGTCAATAGGCAGTTGGTTCCTTTTGCTTCGACTATCCTACCATTATATGAGAGTGAATAAACAAAAATGTCATTCCTAGAAAATTCCTTTGGTTCAAAATATTTTATGTCAGAAGATACAACTTTATCGGTCAATGGTATTCTTGCTATATTCCATTTATCCTCGCCTTCCCGAATCCTATATTCAATGTCAAGGAATTCTGCATCAACAATCGAATATTCCTTAAATGAAATGCTTTCAATGACTTCAAAGGTTTCTTCGAGTAATGTCCTTTGAACCTTATTCACCGTAAGCTCACCTTGTTGAGCATGAACAAGCCTAATGTCCGTAATTTCAAGGTATTGAGTCTGTCCTGTCGGTTCCCCTGTTTTGGCATCCCTAAGGACTTTAACAGATTGCCTATCAAATAATGTTATTGATGAATCAAAATCCCTTAGGAGCCTTAACCCATTTCCCTCAGTGCCATCAAGGGGATTATAATCTATGATTACCTGCTCCCTTTTGTTTTGATCGACCGTTATCGTAAAATTTTTTACTGTACCATAGATTTTTGAGTCAACAATTTCCTGCTGGTTCAATATGACCTTGCCTTCACCAAAACATGTAAGTCTAGTGTCCCTTAATGCCTTGATTTGTTCTAAGCCAAAATAATCTTCTAACATAAGGAATAACAGTCTGATAAAATTCCAATTGAAACCTACAGGATGGGCTAATGGCACGACAGTCCTATCAAAAACCTCCCTATATAATGATGTTTCAACAGTATATTCATATGGTGCCCTTGGATTTTCCTTGGTTCCTTCTATAAGTCTAAAAAAGGCATCATCATTAATTGCCTGAATACCTGCTCTGTTTATAATGTCGTAAACGAAAAAGAATCCTGCTATTGTTCCCTTTTTTGTTTTGAATGAATCTGCTGCATTTAGATACTCAGAATTTATTGATTTATCAATATCAGCAACAATTTTCAATTCATCAGGAGAGATACCTAGTGCCTCATATACACCGGCAAATTTTTTGTAAATTTCTTCAGATTCTCCGATTTCTTCAAATGTTTGATATATCTCTTGAAGATGAATTTTAAACAATTCTTTTCTGATGTCATCGAATCTAACATTTTCTGTTTCTTCGAATTTACTAATGAGAAAATCGGTGTCTAGTATATCTAAAGGATTCTCGAGGATGTCAGATGTGTCCTGAGATAATGAATTATATAGCTTTAATAATCCAGCTATTGCCTTATTATCTTTAAGATGTTGTGGTGTTATATTATCAAATGTCAATTCTAAATCTGTCATATTATCCTCTATTAGTTTTTATTTAGTTATTTTATTTTATTTATATTTACTTTATATATGATCTTTATGACAGATTTTTTTATTATGATGTAAATTCGATTGACTTGAACCTTGAGAAAACATTTCTTCGAAAATTAATATTTGAGCCCTTAGGATTGATGTTCATTGTCCTTGTCCTTTCGGTAAAATATTTTCTTGGGAGAGGACAAGTTTTCACGGAATACATTTCATTGCCTTCATTATCAGTCAAAATCCTCGAAGGAATATCATCAATATATGGTTTTGCTTCATTAGGATACTCAGTATCTGAACTTTCACTAGCGCTCAATGACATAACCTTATTTCCATCTTCAATAACAATATCACCTGCAGTATGACCATTTTCAGTGCTTTGATAAACTTTATAAAAGATTAATTTTCCTAAATCTTCCTCTGTTACTACAGTTTCTGTGCCTTCATTATCATATTTCATTTCTGCATCCACCATTTCCTGAGTAACAACAGCTTGAGCATCTATATGCCAATATGAATGCGTATTCAATTCTAACCTAATGATTTTTTGTTTTCTGTGGATCCAGTAACTTCCTACCTTAAATCTTTGTGAGCTTGCATCATTGAAGTTTTTTGTGTACATAATGTTTATCTCAATAACTTCAGAATATGAGTTGGCAAGGATTGTTTCTAAATCACCATTAGCATCATGAGATATGAATGTTCCATCGTTCAATTCCATATATAGCATATCCCCCGGAATGATAAATCCTTTAGTATTACAATTTGTAATATTGTCTACAATCATCCTACCCCTTTGAGTAATAATATTGTTCACTACAGTGCTTTCCTGGAACATATCCTCGATAGGATATGCTAAAGGCATTGTGAATTTCCAATTATCATTATCCCCGATCAAACCTTTATCATTGTCTGTATCAGTTAAATCCATCAAAGTGTCATTCATAAACACTCCTCTATCAGGTTGATAGAGGCTGTCATAAAGGTCTACCGAGAATGCTGTTTGTACAGAGATACCATAATTATCTCCAAGTTTTTCATCCAGGTACCTAATCATACTTGATGAGAAAAAAGATGCATTAAATTTTTCTATATCTCTAACAAAATACCTTTTAACATTTTCAAATATTTCGGCATTTGTTTCCTCTATCGTTTGACCAAATTTGTATTTTAGTACCTTAACCTGAACTTTATAATCAACATATATAGGCTTAATGTAATTTAATTGAAGCGTGATAATTTTATAATCTCCTAAAAGATTGAATAATACATTTTTATCTTTTTCATTTGCCTCTAAATCATATCTATTTTTTCCTGTAATCTGATAATAACTTACAAAGAATAATTCTGGATTATCAACATTATTCAGGGTGTACTTGGTTCCCACTTTATCGTAGCTTATAGGCCTTGAATAAGGTATAAAACTAAAGAAAATGTTTCCGGGAATTGACCTAGGAGTTTCCTCTTCCCCTCCCCATATCTCGGCACTTTGAATAAATTGTTGTGCTTCACAAATTGTTTTGTAGTCATTTTTTGTTACTGCCCTATTTGCCGTATTACTAAACAATGGCGCTGTTTCCCTGATGCTATCAGTATCTTGAACATCTGAACCTTCAATGTGGAGCAATGCTGGCGTTAATGTTTCCTCAATAAAATATTTTGCTTCAAAATTGTTATTATCCACTGGCACAATCAAATCGTTTGTTATGCCATTTGGTCCTTTAGATTTTAGGACATTTAATTTTGCTATCATATCAAGACTCAATAGCGTACCAGTACCTGCATATTTTGTGTGAATATTGATATAATCCTCATAATCAACATCTGACAATACAACAAATGATTTATCGCCAAATTCAGTTTTTTCCGCTAGTAAATAATCTCTCCTATTCCAAGGAATGTCATATTCGATTGAACCATCTTCCAATACCCTTGTCATGAATAACTCTATACCATCATTTTCTATGTCATCATTTTGAATGGTGAAGTGTCCTGCCTTTACCATGTCTGTATTGATATTAATGCTCAATTCTGGATGAGCATATATTTGTGCCGGCAATGGAAGATTTTGATCGGAAGCCTTTTTCCTTGCAGCAATTGAAGCCTCTGTTTCCTCATTCCATCTTTGAATGACACCTTCTTTTACGGTAATTTCCAATTCATTCTTGACATCTGTGCTTATAATATTAGAAAATGCACTTGCTTTATTGAATGCTGTATACCCAATAACCTCTTGAGTTGCTGGGTCGAGGATTTGTTCTGTCGATGAAAATCTCGTTCTCCTGAATGGTGTTTTGATTGACTGATTGATTGCCAATGGTGTTTTGCCTTCAATAGAAACATAAGGATTATGAAATGCCTGTCCTGATGTTCTGCCAGAGTCAATATCTGCCTGTGATGCTTCTGAGATGTCAAAATATAAAACATTAGTGTCCATATTGAATGAAGTAGCATAAAATCCGTCCCAACCTCTAGGCATATTCACTGCGTCGTAATTATTTTCATTTTCTTTGGTTTCTCCTCTAAAGTCAGAGAAAAATATCCTTTTTGCTAGGTAACCATCTTTGTCATAAATATAATTATATTTTAAGTCTGCTTTTAACCCAGAAATATCTTTAATATATGAATAAGAAACAGTATTTATTCCTTGTTCTATTTTGATATAATAATCATAATCTATCTCTGCAGTATATTTGTCATCATCATATGATGTATTATTTGTGCCATCTTCATTAAGCAGTGTAACCTTAGAATTGTTAAAACTATATCTATCATTTGATATAACTATCTTTGAATCATCCTCCGTATTTTTTATAATAACAGAGTTTACTATTTTATTTGTATTATGAACAAGGATAATTTCCCCATTATCTATATCAATACCAGTATCAACAGATGTATCAATGTGTTCAGGTATGATTATTGTATTATCATCATAATTTACTCCCAAAATGTCAATACCAAAATTATATGTCTTTCCTTCCAATACCAATTTTATACCATTTAATGAATCCTCTATCATATCATGTGCTGTTGTTATTTTTGATTTATGATTATCAGTATCGAGAACCTCAAGATAATAAGGAGTGCTATTATCCGTGCCTGTATAATCTTCTTTAACATGCAATTCATCACTAGGTATATTGATATTATGTTTTTGCTCTTGAATTCTGGTGCTTAGGAGATCAATCTTTATAACCTCATTATTTTCTTCATCAGTCAATGTCAATGTTTCCAAAAGGTTTATGCTGTACTCAGTGTCTGTTCCAAGATTGAAAGTATCACCATTTTTTACGATTGTATCTTGAGGATGAACCGCGCTGATTGCCCATGGGAATGTTATACCGTCCTGCAATGTCATTTGAATTTTGAATATTTTTGCGCTTGTATCAGTAACAAAAGTATCAATATTTCCGATTTTTATAAGGTTTCTATAACCATTGGTACGAGTGTCATCTGAAATGTAAATTTCTTGAGACAATTGAGACAAAACAGGAAGTTCTTTTCCATCAAGGACTTCAAGAAGCAGCCTAGGATCACCTACAGGGTCCCTATGCAAGATTTTACATACCTGTGCTTCTTCGGTTATTATATATTTTCCTTTGTTAAAACTGTCACTAAGGTATACGTCAGCAAGTGCATTATTGTATTCATTTGTTAATAATTTTAAGTATGAATATGTCCCATAAACATCAAGGATACTCTCGCCGAAATAAACGTAGTTATTCCCGTTGCTTTCAAAATTAGAATACTTATTAAGTGCTACCTCACCTGATTTAAGAACTTTTAATTTTATTTTATATTGATATGATATTCTTCTTTTATGAGAATAACCCATTTGTCTTGCGTGTTTTATAACGTTTCTTCTATCTTTTGCTTGCGAAATAAACATTTCATTTAAACCAAAAGTAAAGTTTGTATTATTCATTACACTGGAATAAGCAAGTAAATTTATCAATTGTGATATACTTGACCCTTCATATTCCGCATCTGTAAGGTCAAATTCTTCAATTGCTTTTAATTTTAGGTTATTTTTTATTTCATCTAATTCATAAGGCACTACACTTAACATTAATTTCTCCTTTTCATCTTTTAAGAATATTTATATATTAAAATTTATATTTTTGCGGCAAAAATATACTCTCTCTCTGAATTTTCTGGGTCATTGATGATATAGAAAATAATCTTTATATGTATTCTATTATAATCTAAATCTTCTTGTACTTCAATATCTAATACCTTAATCCTAGGTTCCCATCTTCCTAGAGAATACTTAATATCTTCTTTAACAAGTTGTATTGTGAGCAAATCTATTTGTTCAAATAGAAATTTATCCATCCCACAACCAAATTCGGGATGTCCTGGCATTGAGCCAACAGGACATCCAAGAATATTTCCTATCGATTGTTGTACTGCTTCGGTATTTTTAATTGGTTCTGCGCCTATTTTTGGTGCCATATCATTATAATTCATATTAATCTCCCATTTTCTCTTTTAATTTCGAAAATCCTCCATTTTTATTTTTTAGTGCTTGTTCTTTTATTATCTCATTTTTAAGTTTTTTATATTTACTATATTCAATTTGAAGTTCGTTGCATCTTTTGATGGATTCTCCAGGCAGATTGCGAAAAACTTTCACAATCCATATAAATCCTGTTTTTATATCAATGGGCAATAAAAGTTTTTCATAATCTGCATATATAAATTTATCTTTCATTATTTTTTCTTTTAGTATAGGACATAATTCATAAATATTTTTTTTAATATTTATTAATTTATTAATATCATTTATATAATTTAATATAATAATTTGTTTATTCAATAAATCCATTTCAATAAAAAGTTCTAATTGTTTTGTATCTACTAAACTTTTCATAACTTGATTAATTATTTTTTCTGCTTCTTTTGCTATTCCTTCATTATATTCTTGTACAAATTCATCAAAGGTATCTAATGAGCCTATATTCTTTGGATTATCCATTCTTGAGACTTTTTGAGATATGTCAGGTTTAAACTCATTAATTTTCTGAGTATTTTTTGAAGTCATTATCAATGGATAAAGTATTTCCTCTATTTTCTCTACCATAGTTTCCATAGAATATTGAGCACTCCTAATTTTCAGTATTAAGTTTGTGTGTTCATTAAATAACTTTATGCATTTATTGCCTAAATTAAAATCATCAAAATCTACGATACTAGGTTCTTCAGGAATTGACTCATTATGAGTCAATTCCTTCTTTATTCTAATTGAATCAATAGTCGGAATGTCCATATAATCTCCTTTTTAAGTATTTATATTTGAGGATTAATTTAGCTTTATCACTCCAGCCTTGATGGTTATCTTTGGTCCTCCATCAGTGCTCTGTCCTGCACTATATTTTTCTGTGCATGCACCCGTAACCTTTTCATCTTTGGTGCCTTTGTAGATTTGCTGTACCTTGCCTTTAATCGTTTCCTTATGATCACCACCGATAAGGATTGTTTCTTTGCCATCATATTTTGTTTCAACATCTGCCTGAACAGTGACTCGTTGATTTTTTTTGGTAAAACGGTGATAATCTTTATCCATAATCTCATAGTGATTGCCTACAGTTTTTGATTGATAATCTCCTTTTTCTTGCATTTCCCAATATGTCCCGGATTTATGAAAAAAGTGAATCCTCTCATTGCCTTTGGTACTATCGTATTCGATAATACTCTGTCCGGGTGTTTCAAAAACCGTATTATGAGGATATTTTGCCTTCGAAGATTTTTCGAGAACCTCATCCCACGTTCCACCTGTCGATGTAGGAATACCCTTATCCTTGTTGGCATCCCTAATTTTTTTGATTGGTGTCTCTGCAAATTTTCGGTTTGCTGCAAGACGATTGATGTCTGGTTCATTGAGTTTTTTCTTTACAGGATACACTTTATCAGGATCATAAAAACCTCCATTGACCTTATTGGCACCAGGTCCCTGTTTTGTTGATACTGAAAATATTAAGCCTACGATGATAGGTCTGTTCCAGTCACCGCCGTCGAGGAAAACCCAAACCCATGAGCCTTTTAATGGCACTGAAGATACGCCAAAACCTGACATACCTCCTGAGAATCCTGTGCTCACCATCAATTCTGCCCATGGAAGTTCATCGGTCGGTGTGCCTTTATTTTTTCCTGTGCGTTTAGCATTCTGAGAGTGTATACCCAGAATCCTAACACGACATCGGCCGAGTGTGCCTCCTGGTTCCTTAGAATCGTCATTATCCTCGATAACAGCCCTGTAAAAAATATTTTGTGAAGGGCTGATATTATGCAGATGGTCTGAATTGTCAAATAGCATTTATGTCTCCTTATTTCGCGAATTTGGCGCGAACAAGCACCAATCGCATTACATAATCTGGAGGAGTGATAAAATCTGTGATTTCCATTATCATCCACTCTCCGTTTAGGTTAGATTCTGGTTCAGTATTTTTTGTATAATTTACCAAATCCAATTCCACGATGTCGCCAATGTTTGTATCGAATTTTCCGGGAACCAAAATTTCTAATTCCAAGGTCTTATAAACATTTTTACCCCACATAAATTCTGTGCTTTCTTTGATATTGTAATCTGTTTTATAAAAATGTTTATCTCCAGTCCCAGGAAGTTTAGCGTCCTTTGAACCCTTAGATGATATTTTGCCCAAAGCACCCTTAAAATCTGCCTTTTCCCATTTTGGGTCTTTTTTCGTAACATCAAAACTAGCAACCTTTCCGTTTGGCAAAAATGCGTTTGTCTCGACGACCTTGCCAAAATTTGCTTTATACTCATATATTTTGCGTCTATATGAAGCATTCGGTGTTTGGTACTTGAATTTGTCTCCTTTTTTAGGCTCTCCAAATATTTTTTTGAGTGGTTGTATAACATAATCTTCACGAGTCTGATACCACATCACATTATTATTCCTTGCCAGCCAATGAGTTACAACATTGAAGGGGACGTGCAGCGGCATAACAAAATTTTTGTGCTTAGGCAATCCTGAAGCAAAATTTTTCTTTTTGCCTGTTAGTGAAGGTTTGAGTGTCTCATCATGATCGATAATCCCAATCATATCCACTTTTTTCCATGACATTTCGTTGTACATTTGCATTGCCTTAACGGTAACGATGTCCATGATAAGGAGTTTGACAACCGGTTTTCCTGATTGTACCCTCGTATATTGAACATCCGTAATTTTAAACTTTTGCTTTGAGACAGCATCATCAAAATCTGTCATCGCCATAACGATTTCCTCGTCGCCACGGATAGGGAGATTTTCTACGAGGTTACTAAAATCATCAAAAGACACCTCTCCTATAACCTTGAAATTATTCATATTCCATTTTATTTTTATGCTCAGAATTTGAGTGTTCGTAAGTTTGGTTCCTTTAATGCTTACAGAGAAATCTTTAAGTTGATTTGATTGTAGTCCTAATTCATATCCCATATTTTTGCCTTTTTATCTTATATTAAAATATTTTCATTAATTTTAGTTTTTTCTTTGATCTTCTCGAGGTCTGAAGTTAATTCGGACATATCATCAGATGCTATATATTTTATGAATCTATATTTCTCGTTTTTCTCCACTTCTTCTTCGAGAATTTCTTTATATTTTTTCTGTATTACTTCATCAGTGAATTCTCCAGGTAATAGTTTTCCTCTTTTTTTCCATAATGACATTTTTCTATCAGCCCTATTCAAAACAATGTCATAGTTTACGGGAAGTTCATTCATACTTCTCATCCCATTTAATACCAAAAGTATATCCCAATAATCTGTACTCTCATACAGATTAAATGAGATTGCTTCAAGCAGTGAGTCATCCTGTGTTTTTATCTGTAAAAGATAATCATTCCCAAAATATTTTTCAGGAATATCAGGAAGAAGATTCATTGTTGTTATGTTTTTAACCTTAGTATCTAAGAATTCAATATCATCAAAGATAAGGTATTTATTTTTCATTAATTCCATTATATCATCCAATCTGATCTGTATTTTATTCCAAACTCTTTAAAGTTTAGTTGTAAATTTATGTGCTTAGGCATCAAATCAAATGTAGTAGAAGCATAACCTTGAGCAAAATAATTTATCGTATAACTTACCAATGCCATATCATTAAAATTCATTGCAGCCTGAATAACAGGATTACCAAAAACGATTGTCCATATATAAGGTTGCTTGAGTAAACCTACCTTGCCTTTACCTATCCTGTCTGGTGAAGCCCACTTTTTGAGTTTGGCCAATAATAATGCAACAGCAGCCGATTCCAACATACTCTGAGGAATAATTTCCCATTCTCCTGACCATGCTCTTGCATCGGTACCTTGGTATATATTAGTCTTGAGGGGGTCTAGGACTGTTCCTACTTGCCCCATAATATCCTTAGCAACCTGAGAGCCTTCGAGAACATTGTTTATTTTTGACATTACAGGATCATCAGCTCCGTATGTATGTGTCACCGAATCATTCAAACCTCCATTGGGGAAACCTAATATAAAACCTCCTTTAGGCACTGATGTATGCCATGCTTTATCCCATGCCATTGCTTTATTGATATTAAATTTTTGTTCTTTTGCCACGAAAATTATAAACGGCTTTACGCCGTTATCTCCTGGTACAAGAATATCCAATGGGTACATCATTTTGAAACTCCTTTTTTATTTATTTATATAATCCCACCAACCAATGATAGCATATTATCATCAAATTTTGTATTGTTCAATGTCAATTGAGGTTGCGATTTCGGTGCAGCCTGCTGTATGATTGTTGTGTTGCTTGCTGGTACCGCCTGTTGTTCGTGGGCTTTCGATGCAGTTTTTGCTGCCATAGTCCTGGTTTTATTATCAATGCCAATATTTTTCTCTCGTTTGCTTTTAACTATTACGTCTTTATTTTTTGACTGTCCAGATGCTCCTGATGCTCCAGATACATTGGCTGCATTTGCAATATTTTTTATACTGTTTGCTGTACCGTCTGTCTCAATGAGTGAAGCCTCAGGTTTATTGGATGCTGTTAATGGAGCGTCTTTTTTAGGACCTCCAAACAATCCTTTCATTCCTGATAATCCTTCACCAATGCCACTCATTGTTTTTGAACCTAGGTTTTTTGCTCCAGCAAGGCCGCTGCTTGCTATGCCAGCGATACCACCCATGCCGCCCATGTTACTTATGCTTTTTGATAATCCTGAAGGCAGGATATTTGCAGCAATATCCTTGCCTCCCATACCAATAGAACCCAACGTCTTGCTGATTTTGCCTTTTGCCTTTAATGATCTCTCTTTAGGTGATAATTCATTAATATCATCAGAATTTCCCTTAATATCCAGATTTCCATCCTTATCAACATTAATAGAACCTTTCACACCCATTAAATCAAATACAGAATTCATATCTCCTTTTACATTTCCTACAATTCCTTTCATGATATCTTTAGCGTTTGGCTCTTTATTTTTAGCATCACCAGAATTTCCTGTCATTTTTGATATACCTTGAGAATCATTGCTCGTTGACATATCATCATTAGCAGGTCTACTATCTGCCATTCCTTTGACTGTATCTGGTGCGACGTCTGCCTTAGGATTTCCTGGAGTTCCAGATGTTCCAGATGTTCCTGGAGTTCCAGATG
>Ga0256828_1001275_pt1 | contig 15865 bp, 19 predicted proteins | sample CV88metaG_FD_185993 | JGI IMG/M metagenome (GOLD analysis project Ga0256828, IMG submission 185993) | Hydrothermal vent microbial communities from East Pacific Rise, Pacific Ocean - CV88 | ecosystem: Environmental > Aquatic > Marine > Hydrothermal vents | place: Pacific Ocean: East Pacific Rise...
TGGCAAGAGTATATTGATGTTATTTTACAAACACTACAAAAAATGGGTGTTTCGATGAAGAAAAAAGAAACAACTGTTACATTAGAAGAGATTTTAAGTATTTTTGAAAATCCGAGTATTGAGCATCAAAGAGGTTTTTAAGCATTATTCAAATAAAATATGAATGTTCATTCAGTTTTGAGATTTATGAATGATACTACGGCAAACTTCTTCATGGGCAGTGTGGGTATAGGTCATTTTTATTTCCCTTTATGATTCAAAGCTTTCCACACTGCTTTGAGGATTTTTAAATTTCTCAATAATTTTAGAAAGAGGGTACTCCTCCTCTTTTTTCTTTACTTCAATAGCAAAATTATTTTCTAAAATATTTACAAGCGTTTTTATATAAATAGGAAATTTCTCTTCCATCATCTCACTGAGTCCTATCTCAACATCTATAATCTTTGGAACAATGCCTAAAACACTTGAACTTGGAAGTTCTTTACCCATAAGTTCTAAAATATCAAAACATTGTAGTACTCCTATTTCGTGAGCTCCTCCAGAATTAAGACCATAGCCTGTAAGTTTTTCAGAAGGTATGTGGTAGATACTTCCTGCTTCATCTTCTATCTCAATAGCATCAAGAATGAGAATGTACTCATACTCCATAAAAAGGTTAAGGAGGTTAATCCCCTCAACACCACCGTTTATGATAGCTATCTCAGGCTTACATGTAAAGTTTTTTTCAAGGTACTTTGTTGCATAGATAGCGATGCCATCATCTTTTTCTAAAATGTTTCCGACCCCTAAAATGGCTAATTTTTTCATAGTGTAAAATACTCCTGTATTAGTAGTTGTTTTGCTTGGTTATGTGTATGGTTAAATTTATATTCAAACTCTTTTAAAAAGTATGCAAACTTTTCATTATTTACCCCTTTATAGGGTAAGATTTGCTTTTCAAAATAGTGCCAAAAATCAACTATTTTATTTTCATGATGTTTGAGCTTGATAAGTTTGCTTTCTCTTTTAAACTTTTTAAAGGTATCTATGTAAGCATCTTCTACATTATCTTCAAAAAACTGCTGTTTATATTTTTGTAATGAAGGAAGTAGCAGTGTATAGATATGTCCATTATAGTCAAAAGTTAGAAAATTGTGTGCATCAAAAACAGCTTGTTTTTGATTTTTTTTACTTTTTTGAAGGTAGAAATATTCCTCAAACTCACATGGAAGATGTCGAATAGCCTCATACTCTCTTTCACATATTACACTACAAAGTGAGCGAAATGTATGAAAATATTTTTGAACAGAGACATAAGAGATGTTCAGTCGTTTGCTTACATGTAAGGCTGTTTCATTATGAACAAAAGCGTCTATAAGGGTGATAATTTTATTTACTTTCTCTTTAGAAACTTTTTTATGGCAGGAGGAGCATTTAAGTCGTCCATCACTAAGATGATAGACAAACCCATGACAATAGATACACTCAGTAAGCCATAACATAATGGGGAGCCTTTTTCTCTATTTTAGTCCGAAAAACATATAAGATATATATCGTTTTATCTTTCTCTTACGAAATTTACTATAAAATCTTTTAAAACTGAATAAACATTCATTATAAAAGGTCAAGAAGTGCATATTCCCGATGGTTATCTCTCTCCTCAAACAGTCATAGCTACATATGCTTTGAGTATCCCTTTATGGGTAGTAGGATTTAAAAAACTAAAAGCAACACTTAATGAAGAAACTTTACCTTTAATAGGTGCACTGAGTGCTTTGAGTTTTATTGTGATGATGTTTAATATTCCTATACCTGGAGGAACGAGTGGGCATGCTGTAGGTGCTGTTCTTATTGCGATGCTTTTTGGTCCATGGATAGGCTTCATCTCTGTCTCTTTAGTGCTTCTTATTCAAGCATTAGTGTTTGGTGATGGAGGTATTTCTACTTTTGGAGCAAATGCTTTTTCGATGGCATTTGTCGGCTCTTTTGTGGGTTACTATACATTTAAGGCATTACAAAAGTATAAATTTGCTCCTTTTATTGCAGGTTGGAGTGGTGTTGTGGCATCATCTTTTTTCATCGCCCTTCTTTTAGGTGTGCAGCCGATGTTATTTATGGAAGATGGTAAGCCTTTGTATTTTCCATTTGATCTTCAAACAACCATGGTCGCACTTGTTGGTTCGCATGCACTTTTTTTTGGCATAGTAGAAGGAATTTTTACAGCTGTTGTTTATAAATTTTTACAAAAAAGAGAGGCTTTGGTATGAAAAAAAGAGTTTTTATAGTGATAGGGTTTCTTTTTGTTTTACTCCCTTTAGGTCTTTTAAGCTCTTCTCCTGCATGGGGTGAATGGGAAAATGAATACTATAAAGAGCTTTTAGGTTTTATACCAAAAGGGATTGTTGAGGCAAATGCACTGCAAACTCCTATGCCAGATTATACTCTTGAAGGGCTCTCTTCAACAACAAGCTACTATCTTTCTGCACTCGTTGGTATGGGGTTGCTTTTTGGTATCTATTTTCTTCTTTTAAAAGTTGTTAAACATGAAAAATCTCACTAGAGTTTTTTTCTTTTTTGCATTGATGGGGAGTTTGTCTCTTCACTCAAGTGAGTATTTATTCCCTTTATTAGTGGTTTTATGGGCTGTATCTTATAAAGATTTTCTCTCTTTAAATAAAAAAGTAGTAAAGTCTATTGTATGGTTTAACTTGAGTGTCTCGCTCGGTTACATTGCTATGAGTATGTTTCAAGAGTATTCACCATGGGAGTTTGTACTCTATATTAACCTCAAAGTTTATCTTATAACTTACTTTGTATTTTACTTTTTTTCTAAAGTAGATATGATCTCTTTTTTCTCTTTTTCAAAAGAGTTGAGTTATCTTTTAAGTATTTCACTTTCTCAAATAATTTCGTATAAAAAGAGTTTTGAAGATTTTACTTTGGCATATAAAGCTAGAATGGTAAAAAAGTTACGAGAGAGAGAACAAGGGTTTATAACAAGAGTGTTTGAGTTTTTTCTCACCAAAGCACTTAAAGACTCAAAAGAGAGAACACTCGCGATGAAAGCAAGGGGATTTTTTGATAACGCTGCATAATGTGAGCTACACCTATGAAGAGAGTGTTGCTTTAGAAGATATAAGCTTTTGTATTAACAAAGGGGAAAAAGTAGTTTTACTTGGGAGTAATGGAAGTGGTAAATCAACTCTTTTAAAAATTTTAGCAGCTTTGTACTTTCCAAAACATGGGGAGTATCGTTTTGATGCACAAGCAGTAGAAAAAAAGAAACTCTCCAAGGCATTTAGAAAGCGTGTAGGGATTTTGTTTCAAAACCCAGAGAGTATGATTTTTAATCCAACTGTGCGTGATGAGATAGCTTTTTCTTTGCGTGAATTTGGATGTGAAAATATAGAACAAAAAGTAGAAGATATCGCTGCTAAGTTTGGCATTAGTGCTTTATTAGAGAAAAATCCACTCTATTTAAGTGGTGGTGAGAAGCAAAAGGTTATTTTAGCTGCTATTTTAGTATATGAGCCTGAATTATTACTTCTTGATGAACCAACAGCAGCAATGGACCCAAAAACAACGGGTTGGTTGATAGATATGCTTTTAGATTTAGAAACAACAGTTATTGTCGCAACACATGATCTCTCACTTGCTTATGAAGTGAGTGACCGTGCGATTGTAATAGATGAATCTCATCATAAAATATATGATGGATGTATAGAAAAACTTTATGAAGATTTAGAGCTTTTGATTCAAGCAAATTTGATTCACAAGCATCGCCATAAACATAAAGATTTTTCCCATTCACATTATCATAAACATTATTAAATTTAAGGAGGTAGAAATATGTGTGCAGATTGCGGATGTAGTATAACAGGAACAACTTTAGGGGATGGACATCACCATCATCACGACCACGACCATGGACATAGTCATTCACATGACCACTCTCATGAACACCAAGCAGCACATGAGACATTGCATCATAATCCACAGCTTAATGATGCAAAAACGATAAGTGTCATTACAAAGATTTTAGATAAAAACAATCATGAAGCGTCTCATAATCGTAGTCATTTTGATAACCATGGAGTGCTTAGTATCAATCTTATGAGTTCACCAGGAAGTGGAAAAACAACACTTTTAGAAAATATGGCAGAGATGGCAGATTTTAAATTTGGTGTAATAGAGGGTGACTTAGAAACTTCACGCGATGCAGATCGCCTGAAAGCTAAAGGTATTCCAGCGTATCAGATTCAAACAGGCTCGGCATGTCACCTAGATGCGTTTATGGTGCATAAAGGGTTGCATGATATGCCTCTTGATGATATTGATGTATGTTTTATTGAAAATGTTGGTAACTTGGTATGTCCTGCTTCTTATGATGTGGGAAGTCATCTTAACATTGTACTTGTTTCTATCCCAGAGGGAAGCGATAAAATTGAAAAATATCCAGTGATGTTTCGTCAAGCAGATTTAGTTCTTATCACAAAAACAGACCTTCTTCCATACTTTGATTATGATTTAGAGCATGAGAAAAAAGAGGCTCGTAAGATTAAACCAGGGGTTGATATTTTAGAGGTAAACATTAAAGATAAAGCATCTATTCAAAAAGTGATAGAGTGGATAGAGTTTAAAAGAAAGATGAGGAGTTAAGTATGTGCTTATCAATTCCAAGTAAAGTTGTTGAGATAGATAAAGAGAGAAATGTAGCTATCGTTGATACGATGGGAGTAAAGCGTGAAGCTGGTTTAGAGTTAATGGAAGAGGGTGATGTAAAAATCGGTGATTATGTTCTTTTACACATTGGTTTTATTATGAATAAAATAGATGAAGAGGATGCACTAGAGTCGCTGAAAGTTTATAATGAAATCTTAGAAAAGCTTGATGAGCAAGAGAGGCAGCAACTTGTCCAAGAGGATGATAACTGTCCAAACAGAGGTGCATAATGGCTGAGTTACATCTCAAAGATTTGTATGATGGCTTTCGTAATCCAGAGGTGATACAAGGGTTTGCAAAGCTTATCAACGAAGAAGCAAAAAAACTCTCTCGCCCTATAAACATTATGGAGGTGTGTGGTGGGCATACGCACTCTATAATGAAATTTGGATTGCCTCAGCTTTTGCCTGAAAATATTAATTTTGTGCATGGTCCCGGGTGCCCTGTATGTATTATGCCAAAAGAGAGAATTGACCATGCTTACATCTTGGCTGAGCTTGAAGATACTATTTTAGTAACACTAGGTGATATGATAAAAGTACCAGGAAGCAAGGGAAGCTTACAAGATGCCAGAGCAAAAGGTGCAGATGTGCGTTTTGTGTATTCCCCTTTAGATACTCTCAAAATTGCTCAGGAAAATCCAGAAAAAAAGATAATCTTTTTTGCTATAGGTTTTGAAACAACAACACCAATGACCACTTCATTGATAGATATCGTACTGAAAAAAGGTATAAAAAATATCTACTTTCACATTAACCATGTTACTGTTCCTGAGGTTATGGTGGAGCTTATAGACTCTCGTGATGAACATGTCGATAGTTATAACAACCGTATAGATGCGTTTTTGGGGCCAAGTCATGTAAGTGTCATCACTGGAAGTAAGATTTATGAAAAATTTCCTCGTGAATATGGTCGTCCTGTAGTGGTCGCTGGTTTTGAGCCTGTGGATGTTATGGAAGCTATTTTGATGATAGTAAGACAGTTTAATGAGGGGCGATGTGAACTTGAGATAGAGTATAAACGCTCTGTAAGTTATGATGGAAATCTCAAAGCACAGGCGCTTATAGAGAACTATTTTGAAAAGACAGACCTTTTTAAATGGCGTGGATTAGGTAATGTTCCTGAGAGTGGCTACAAACTACGACCACAGTTTGCTGATATAGATGCTGAAAAGATTTATGCTGACATCTTACCTCGTGAAGAGATTGAAGATCATAAGCTTTGTATTTGTGGTGATATACTTCGAGGGATGGCGAAGCCACCTGAGTGTACTATTTTCGCAACAGCCTGTAAACCAAACACGCCATTAGGAAGCTGTATGGTTAGTAGTGAGGGTGCATGTGCAGCGTACTATAAGTATGGGAACTTGTTGAAGTAGTGGGAGGTGTTGATATTAGTGCAGCAGGGGTGACTAGTCCCTGCTTTTTTACTAGTAGAGTTTTGTTGCAAAAACAAGAACTACAAGTAGCACTAATATCAATCTTGAAAACATAACACTCTCCATTGATGGGATTCCCACCCACCAGCCCATAAAAAAGACAAAAAAAAAGGCGAAGAATTTTAAAAACCCTTCGCCTTTTCAATCCCATCATAACTTAGCTAGTCATACTAAGTTGTAATGAAGTGTTATGTTTTACAAATGAATTATAGCACAAAATAGACAAATAAAAAAAGAGGTAAAAATGAACAAACAGATAACTTTAGCCATGGGAAATGGTGGTGAAGAGAACAATGAACTTATCTCTAAAATCTTTTACAAAGCTTTTGAAAATGAGATTTTAGCTAAGAGTGAAGATGCTGCTGTTATTGAAAATGGAAAGCTTGCTTTTTCAACAGATAGCTTTACAGTAAGTCCTCTTTTTTTTCCAGGTGGAGATATAGGAAAACTTGCTATTTGTGGAACTTGTAACGATTTGGCTATGATGGGAGCAACTCCAAAGTACCTTACATGTAGCGTTATTATTGAAGAGGGTTTTGCTACTCGTGAGCTTGAAAAGATTGTTCGTTCTATGAAAAAAGAGCTTGCTAACAATGGTGCTATTGTGGTGAGTGGTGATACAAAAGTGGTACCTCGTGGAAGTGTGGACAAAATTTTTATTAACACGACAGGTATAGGGCATATTCAAAAAGAGGGAATTAGCTCAAATAACATTACTCAAGATGATGTGATTTTAGTGAGTCGTGATATTGGTCGTCATGGAGCGACTATTTTTGCAGCACGAGAGGGGATTGAGCTTTCAAGTGACTTAGAGAGTGACTGTGCATCCCTAACACATCAAGTTCAAGCACTTATAGAAGCAGGTGTTCACATAACAGCTTTGCGTGATGCAACGCGTGGTGGTGTGAGTGCAGTACTTAATGAATGGGCAAAACAGTCTCATGTATGTATAGAGGTCGCTGAAGAGGCTGTACCTGTAGCACAAGAGGTTTATGGTATATGTGAGATGTTAGGGTTTGAAGCTTTAAACCTTGCCAATGAAGGCACATTTGTTTTAGCTGTGAAAAAAGGGGATGAAACAAAAGCGCTTGAAGTGCTTCATCAGTTTGAAAACTCTCATAACGCTTGTAAAATCGCAGATGTCAGTGATGCTTATGTAGAAAAAGTACTTCTTTTAAGCTCTTATGGCACAAAACGCTTTTTAGATACACCGACAGGGGAACTGCTTCCTCGTATATGTTAAAGAACGTCTTTTACAGACGCTCTTTTTCTAATTCTTCTAGTCTTTCAAGCTTCTTAAAATGGTGAAGATTTAATTCTACAAATTTTAAACCTACAACAATTAAAATAGGCCATGAAGCATACCAGATAATTTCTGTTAAATATTCCATTCTCTTTTCTCCTAGTAATGGTGTGAGTCAGATTTGACTTCATCAATTGTTAATTTTGTTTTATCCATCGATCTCCATACTGCAATGATGTAACCTAACACAACAGGTACAAGAAGAGAAACAACACTCATAACACTAAGCGTATAGTAACTTCCTGATGCATTTTCAATAGTAAGTGAACTTTGTATATCAGCTAAAGAAGGGTAAAAAACAGAATTATGTACACCAAGTATAAGCATAACAATGGTCACACTAAGGACTGTTCCTACGCCTGTAAAAAAGATAGCTTTTTTATTCTCTTTAAAAAGTGCCTGATAAACTCCATAGAGTAATGTTCCCACGCCAAGAAGAAACAGAATAAGAAGGAATGGCAGGTCTAAAAAGAGGTGTAGAAATTTCATATCTTCTAAAGAGACAACTTTTGTCTGAGTATCATAAACATAGCCTTTTGAAATTAAAATACTCCCTACAACATATAAGAAGAGTGCTAAGAAGATAAGAAAGTTTGTTTGTACTACTTTTTTGATACGCTGTGTAACATTGTGTTCATCAAGTGAGTTAAAAAAGTAAAGAGCTCCTTGCATACGTGCTAAGAAAACAAGCATAAAACCAAAAGCGAGGTTAAAAGGATTCAAAAGTGCTTCAAGACCATAGCTTTGAGTTGTCCAGTGAGAAAGGTTCATATCATTAACAATAAAATTTCCTCCACTAAAGAGTGTTCCAAGTGCGACACCAATAAGAAAAATACCTAATGAACCATTGATATAAAGAAGTGTTTCATAAAAACGCTCGCCATAAAAGTTATCAGGTTTTTTTCTATATTCATAAGCAACAGCTTGAATGATGAAACAAAATAAAATAGCCATCCAAACATAGTATGCACCACCAAAGCTTACAGCATAAAAAAGTGGAAAAGCTGCAAAAAGAGCACCTCCAAACATAACAAGTGCTGTAAATGTAAGTTCCCATTTTCTTCCAAGAGAGTTAACAAGTAAGTCCCTTTCATCTTCTGTTTTTGCCAAGGTATAAAGAAGGGTTTGTCCCCCTTGAACAAAGGTCATAAAGACAAACAAGGCACCTATAATGCTCACGAGTAACCACCAGTAAAGTTGTAAATCAAGTAGTGTAATATTCATCTTAATGTCCCTCCGGTCCTATTTTTATTTGTTTGAGCATAATTTTGATTTCAGCTATAAGTAAACCAGTAAAAAGTACTGCAAAAAGCCAAAATGTAATCATAACACTAGTGCTTGCAACATTAGAAGTTGCCATACCAACAGGTAGTAGGTCTTGAATAGCCCACGGTTGACGACCAACTTCAGCTGTAATCCATCCTGCTTCTTGTGCTACATAACCTAAAGGAAGTGTTCCTATTGCAAGATAGAGCAACCATTTTTTATTTTGAATTTCATTTGCCATTGCATAGTAAAGCGTTACAATAAACAAGATGATAAACCAAGTTCCAAGCCCAACCATTGTATGAAAGCTATAAAAAGAGAGTGAAACACTCGGTACTGCATCTTTTGGGTCTTTTAAGTAGCCGTAGCCCATATATTTTTGATTGGCTTCAAAAATTGCAAGTGCTTTTTGTGCTTCTTCTAATTTGTTTTGTTTTTTGAAATCTTTATAATCACGAAGAGCTTTTATGGCACGTTTTCCTTGTTCCATTTTTTCGCTTATAGAGATGATATTGTGTTTTTTATTACCTTGAATCATATCATCAATACCTGGTACAAATGCATTAAGGTCGTGGTAACCAAGAAAAGAGAGTGCTCCTGGAATCTCTACACTAAAGAGAAAAGTTTCTGCATCATCACCTATTTTTTTTGCTTCATTTAAAAGACCAACAGCAACAATTCCTGCTCTGTTTTCACCATCATAAAGTCCTTCCATTGCAGCAAGTTTCATAGGTTGTGTCAGTGCTACTTGATGTGCTGATTCATCTCCTGTTGTTACAAGGTATAAAGAAGAAACTAAACCAAAACTTGCAGCAACTAAAATACTTTTTTTAGCAAAAGCGATATCTCTTTTTTTCAGAAGATACCATGCACTAATACCAATAACAAAAAGAGATGCTAAAACATAGCCACTGCTTACTGTATGAAGAAATTTACTTACTGCATTAGGGTTAAAGATTACTTCCCAGAAGTTTTCCATTTCATTACGTGCTGTATCTGGGTTAAAATGCATACCAACTGGATGTTGCATCCACCCATTTGCTATAAGAATCCATAGTGCTGAAAGGTTAGAACCTATAGCTACAAGCCATGTGGATGTTAAGTGCATTTTTTTACTTACTTTATCCCATCCAAAAAACATTACAGCAAAGAAAGTTGACTCCATGAAAAATGCCATAAGTCCTTCAATCGCAAGAGGTGCACCAAAAATATCGCCAACTATCCATGAGTAGTTTGACCAGTTTGTACCAAACTCAAACTCCATAATGATTCCTGTTGCCAAACCTATAGCAAAGTTAATGGCAAGAAGTCCCATCCAGTACTTTGTGATAGTTTTCCACTTTGCATCACCACTTTTTACATACAGTGTTTCCATAATAGCTACTATAAACGTAAGACCAAGTGTAAGTGGTACAAATATCCAGTGATAGAGTGCTGTAAGCGCAAACTGTGCACGGGACCAATCTACGAGTAAATCAGTATGTTCCATAGTTATTTATCCTTTGTAAGTTGTTGTAAAATATACGCACTTCTTTGTTCATCTGTTTGGAAGTTTTCTTTGAGTATATTTGGAAAGAACAGCCATTTTATAATGGCAAACATAATGAAAAGTTTTACAATTATGAGAAGCCAAAGTGTTTTGCCTGTTTTCATATTTGTAAAGCCATCATAGTAAAACATAAAGATAGATTTGAAAATATTTGGGAGTTTCATGGTGGTTTTATTTCCTTATGACCGTTATGTTATACCTACCTATTTTCAAAGTATCTTTTGAAAAAAGCAGTGAAGTGTATTCCTTTTTTTTAAATAGTTAATAAATATTTCTATTAAAAGATAATTTTTCTCTTTTTGGTGACTTTAGTTGCATTATAATCGCTAAAAACTTGGGTACAATAAGTAAATTTTTTATAAAGGATAACAATGGCTTTAATAATGTTAATAATAATGAACTTAGCTGTTATGGCATCACTCTATATTGCACTTTTTGTACTTAGTAATTTTTTTGGTATTTATATAGACCAAGGCAGTATGAGTGGGCTTTTTATGATGGCTGCTATATTTGGTTTTGGAGGGAGTTTCATCTCGTTATTTCTTTCTAAGTGGATGGCAAAACAGAGTATGGGGGTTGAGGTGATAGAGACCCCACAAAATGAATTTGAAAGATGGCTTGTTAGTACGATTGAGAAACAAGCTTATGATGCTGGTATTGGTATGCCTGAAGTGGGTATTTTCAATGCTGCACCGAATGCTTTTGCAACAGGATGGGATAAAAATAATGCCCTCGTAGCTGTAAGTACAGGTCTTATTGAAATGATGAGTAGAGAAGAGATTAAAGGTGTTATCGCCCATGAAATTAGCCATATAAAAAATGGTGATATGGTTACAATGACACTGATGCAAGGTGTGTTGAATACTTTTGTTATTTTTATTTCTCGTATTTTGGCTTCTATGGTTGCAAAAGATAGAAATGGTAATACAAACCAAGGAATGTACTTTATGATAAGTATGGCTTTAGAGATGGTGTTTAGTCTTTTTGCTACGGCAATTTTAATGTGGTATTCTCGTCATAGAGAGTATCGTGCTGATGAGGGGGCAGTTGATTTGAGTGGAGCAAATGGTATCTACTATGCTCTTGCAAAACTAGGGCAAGTTCCAAAAGAGGAATTAGCTCTTAATGATGACTATAAAGCGTTTGGTTTTGTAGGATTTTTAGGGAGTTTTTTTGCTTCACATCCTCCGATAGAGTCTCGTTTACAAAACATTAAAGAGTATGCAGGTGCATAATGGCACGCCCCAAACTATAGAGCAAAAGAGTAATTTGTTAAGAGAAGATGAATTTTTATTAGATATTAATAGGGATTGCAAACATTTAAAATAGTAAAATCTATAAAAATGTACTATATCCCATGAAAAATCTGCTATAATATGTAAAGCATTACATAGGATAGTAAAATGTTGACAAATCTTTTCATAAAAACTCAAAAGTTTGTAGAGTTGAATGCTTTGGAGTATAAGAGGTATTTTATACGAAAGCATAAGTTTGAGCATAGGCTTTCTGTCATTACTGGAGCTAGAGGGGTGGGTAAGACCACTATGTTGGCTCAGTATATTGATGAGAATTACAAAGAGGATGAGGCTTTGTATGTGAGTTTGGATGATATAGAAAATATCTCAGAATTTACGATGACTCAAATCGCTGAAGAATTTTCTCTACATAACGGTAAGCTTTTATGTTTTGATGAGATACACAAGTACTCTAACTGGTCAGGTGAGCTTAAAAATATATATGACAACTACCCAAATCTCAAAGTGATAGCCACAGGGAGTTCGGCTTTGCACATACACCAAGGGAGTCACGATTTGAGTCGTAGGGCGATTGTCTATAAGATGTTTGGTATGAGTTTTAGAGAGTTTTTAGAGCTTCATTATGGATATGAATTTGATAGTTTTACTCTTGATAATGTCTTAGCAAATCATACAGATATAGCCAAAAACATTATCAAAACTTTGGCAACAAAAGACCAAAAGGTTATCCCACTTTTCAAGCAGTATCTCAAGTTTGGCTACTATCCATACTATCTGAGTATGCCAAATGAGATGTTGTTTTTTCAAACTCTCAAACAAAATATCAATGTAACTATAGAGAGTGATTTACTAAGTATTTATCCAAAACTCAATGGTAACAGTATAAAGCGCATCAAACAATTGTTTGCTGTAATTCTTAAAAGTGTACCACTCGAAGTGAAGATGGCAACGCTTAAAAAAGCGACAGATATATCAGATGACAGAACACTAAAAGAGTATTTAGCGAAGCTTGATGATGCTGAGCTTTTAAACTTGCTTATGAGTTCATCTTTGAGTATGAAAGCTTTAGATAAACCTCAAAAAATATATCTTGCAAACACAAATTTGATGTACACAGGAGAGCCTGATATTGGTAATGTCAGAGAGACATTTTTTGTCAATCAGCTCGATAATTACTCTAGTGAAAAAAACAATTTTTTAGGAGATGAGGGGATATACGCTAGTTCGATAGGAGATTTTGTAGTGGAAGATAAGTATATCTTTGAAGTTGGTGGTAAAAATAAGAGTTTTAAACAGATAAAAGATGTAGAGAATTCTTTTGTTATAGCTGATGATTTGGAAGTGGGCTTTAGAGCTAAGATACCACTTTATCTGTTTGGGTTTTTATACTAGATGAAAAAAATAACCCTTCTTATCACCACTTTCAACTCCACCTCCCAACTAGCCTACACTTACCTAAAAGAGCGAGGTTTTTGTGTAGATGTTGTGTATGCTATTAACGATACGCAGATGATAGAAGAGGTGAATGCTTTTAAACCTGATATCATTCTATGCCCTTTTTTAAAGAAGTTTGTTCCCTCTGAGATTTATAATCACTATCCAACTTTTATACTCCATCCTGGTATTCGTGGTGATAAGGGGGCTTACTCACTCGATAACGCTATACGAGAAGAGAAAAAAGAGTGGGGTGTAGTGTATTTAAGAGCAAATGATGCTTTTGATGGGGGTGATATTTATGCTGAGGTACCTTTTTCTATGAGAGAGACTACAAAAGCTTCCCTTTATAGAAATGAGGTGAATGTCGCTTCACTGCAAGCACTCAAAATAGTTTTAGAAACTTTAAAAAATACCTCTTTCTCTCCTATAAAACAACTCCCAACCCCTTTACACAAGCAACTCACTCAAGCAGATAGAAAAATAGAATGGCAGAGCGATACAACCCATGAGATTTTAAAAAAGATAGCTATGAGTGACTCTCATCCTGGTGTTGTTGATGAGATTTTAGGGCTTACATGTAAGCTTTATGGAGGATGGAAAGAGGAGAGGTTACAGGGTGATGTACCAAAGCAAATTTTAGCTAAAAGAGATGGTGCTATTTGTTTAAGTACTGTTGATGGAGCAATTTGGGTGAGTCACTTGGAGGAGATTGGTAAGTTTAAACTTCCAGCTACTTATGTACTTAAAGAGCGTCTCAAAGGTATCAAAGAGGAGCGACTCCCACTCATTTTTGATACAAGTTATAAAACATTTTATGAGATAAGTTGTGATATAAAAGAGGAAGTAGGCTACCTTTATTTTAATTTTCACAACGGTGCTTTTAGCAGTGATAAGTGTATGAAACTTAAATATGCGTTTGAGTACATCAAAGAGCAGGTGAAAGTGATTGTTTTGATGGGTGGTGCTGATTTCTTTAGTAACGGTATTCATCTTAACATTTTAGAGGACAGTAAAAAAAATGGAGAGGATGGGTGGAGTAACATCAATGCTATGAATGACCTTGTTAAAAGTATTCTCTTTGCCGATGATGTTGTTACAGTAGCATCACTAGAGAAAAATGCTGGGGCAGGAGGGGTGTTTTTAGCACTTGGCTGTGATTATGTTGTGATGCGTGAAGAGGTAGTACTGAACCCTCACTATAAAACTTTAGGGCTTAGTGGAAGTGAGTATCATACTTATACTCTGCCAAAGCGTGTCGGAGAGAAAAAAGCTCAAGAGTTACTTGAAGCATGTTTACCTATAGGTGCAAAAGAAGCTTCTGAGATGGGGATGGTAGAGCAGGTTTTTGCTCAAGAACTCTATAAAGAGAAACTTGAGAGTTACTGTCTTTCTTTGATTGAAGATGAAGATGCTTATGAAGATTTTTTATGGGAGAAAGAGGATTATTTAGAAGAAAACAGAGCATTGATAGAATCAAAAAGAGAAGATGAAATAAAAGTGATGTACCCAGAGTTTTGGGAGCAAGAGAGCTCTTTTCATCAACTTCGTTATGAGTTTGTGTATAAAATATGCCCGAGAGAAACTCCACAACGCTTAAAATACAAAAGGTAAGAAAATGTTAGATATAAAAAAGATCTATGAAGAAAAATTAGGTGCTTCTTTTCATGAGTATAAGATGCCTGCACCAAGTTTTAGTATTATGCAAGCTGAAATTATAGAGTATGATGAGTCAAAGGCTTCCCTTACGATACAAATGCCTGTTTTGGAGATTTTTTTAAACCCTTTTGGCACGATGCAAGGTGGAATGATTGTCGCTGCTATGGACAATGCCATAGGCTCACTCAGTATGCTTGTTGCACCTTTAAATATGACAAGAAACATTGAGTCTAAGCTTATAAAAGCTATTACGATGGATGTTGAATCTCTTTTCATCACAGCAAAGTTATCTGAACAGAAAAAGAGACGACTTATTTTTGATGTTGTAGTAAAAGATGGTAATAATGAAGTATACGCAACAGCAAAAATCACAAATTGGATTCTTTAGTATGCAAGAGATTTATAAAATAACACCACAACATCTTCAAGAAAAAGAGTATTTTGAAAAGTATATAGTTTCTAATGTAAAAAACAATTACTACTGGAGTGATGTATGGGAGGAAGCATTTTATGTTGCGTTGGCAAAGTTAGGGTTTATCTCTACAAGTTACGATACCCCTGAGGGGTTAGTGCTTCTTCCTGAGTTACAGTTTTCATACGCAGTTCTTTTTTTTGAAAAGCTTCATATCTCTAAAAAGGTACAAAAGCTTTTAAAAAAAGAGGACTCAACTTTGTGTTTTAATACTCGTTTTGAAGAGGTTTTAGATGGGCTTGAACACCACCATAAAGATAATTGGCTCAAAGGGGAATATAAAGCACTTCTAAAGAAGATATATATGCAAAAGTTTGAAAACTTTGAGCTTGTAAGTGTGGAGCTTATCTCAAAGGAAAATGGAGAGCTCATTGCTGGTGAGGTTGGCTATATCATAGGTAAAACCTATACAAGTTTAAGTGGGTTTTGTTTAAGAGAGAAGCGTTATAGCAACTATGGAACATTGCAACTTGTTCTTTTAGGACAATATTTGCAAAAAAAAGGGTTTGCTTTTTGGAATCTAGGGCACCCTTATATGGAGTATAAAAAGCGTTTAGGGTGTGAGGTTTTGGAGCGTGAAGATTTTTTAGCGTTATGGAAGAAGTATTGTTAGAAATGATTTACAAGAAAAGAGTACACTTTTTGAAGAAAAGTAATTTACTACAAAGGAAAGTATATGAGTTTAGTACATAAAATAACAGAATGGTTACTCGAAAAAGAGGAGGCTATGGCAAAATCTTGTGCCGTGCCAATGGAAGAGATAGAGTATCAACTTGCAAAAGTAAAA
>Ga0256828_1001276_pt1 | contig 15854 bp, 9 predicted proteins | sample CV88metaG_FD_185993 | JGI IMG/M metagenome (GOLD analysis project Ga0256828, IMG submission 185993) | Hydrothermal vent microbial communities from East Pacific Rise, Pacific Ocean - CV88 | ecosystem: Environmental > Aquatic > Marine > Hydrothermal vents | place: Pacific Ocean: East Pacific Rise...
AATGAAGATGAGATGGATGCTAACTCAAAACTCCCTTTTACACGAGAACTCCATCCCTATTATGCAAAAGATGGCAAGGTGAAGTGTTTAGAGACTATTAAATTTTCCATTATGACCCATCATGGGTGTTGGGGTGAGTGTAACTTCTGTGCCATTGGAGTACACCAAGGAAGAACAATTCGTACCCGTTCTGAAGATAACATCGTTAATGAAGCAAAAGAGTTTAACAAATACAAAGATTATAAAGGGATTATCTCTGATGTAGGTGGTCCAACAGCAAATATGTACGGTTATGAGTGTGATAAAAAACTCAAAAAAGGAACATGTGACCATATGCGTTGTGTTGATGCTGATAGACTTTGTAAAGTGATGCATGTTAACCATAATAGAAACATTAACCTTTTACGACGTGTGCGAGAGGTGGAGGGTGTACGAAAAGCATTTGTGGCAAGTGGTATTCGTTACGATTTAATCAATGCTGATAAACAACATGGCTACTCCTACCTCAAAGAGATGGTAAAACATCATATCTCAGGGCAAATGAAAGTTGCTCCTGAACATACTCAACAACATGTACTGCAACTTATGGGTAAACCAGGGAAAGATGAACTCGTTCAATTTAAAAGACTCTATGATAAGTTAAACAAAGAAGAGGGGAAAAACCAGTTCCTTACTTACTACCTTATCGCTGCACATCCTGGGTGTAAAGAGAGCGATATGAAAGAGTTAAAACGCTTTACAACAGAAGAACTTAAAATGAATCCTGAACAAGCACAGGTATTTATTCCAACACCAGGGACTTACTCTGCTGTGATGTACTACACGGAGATGGATCCAAAAACACGTAAAAAAATCTTTGTAGAAAAAGATACACGCCGTAAAGAGAAACAAAAACAGATAGTGGTAAAAAAAGATTGTTTTAAATCTGGTTTTGCTTCATAAATGAAACTTCTTCATACTTCAGACTGGCATCTTGGGCAGAGTTTTATGGGGCAAAGTCGCTTAGAAGAGCATTATGCTTTTTTAGAGTGGCTTTTAACTACTATCAAAGAACACAAAGTAGATGTACTCATCGTTGCTGGTGATATTTTTGATACGGCAACACCTCCTAACTATGCGCTTGAGCTTTATTACAATTTTCTAACAAAACTCTCTTTGGTTTGTCCCCATATTATCATCATAGCTGGTAATCATGACTCTATAGCAACACTTAAAGCTCCTAAACAACTTTTAGCATCACTTCATATTGATGTTATTGTTACAGGAGATGAAGAGGAGAATGAGGTAGTGCCTATTTATAACGATAAGCAAGAGTTAGAAGCTATCGTATGTGGTGTTCCTTTTTTAAGAGATTATGTAGTACGTAAGAGTGTAGATGCACAAACCCTTACAGAAAAAGAGTTAGCCTTAACACAAGGGGTACAAAATCACTACAAAGAGGTATATGAAGAAGCATTGAAACTCAAAGGTGATGCACAAGTACCCATTATAGCAACAGGACATTTTACAACTCTTGGTACAACGACAAGTGATTCTGAAAGAGATATTTACATAGGTACAACACTCAACATAGAGAGTGGTTTTTTACAAAGTATGTTTGATTATGTAGCACTAGGACACTTACATGTAAACCAAAAAGTTGGTAGTGAGTGTGTTCGATACAGTGGTTCTCCTATACCTTTGAGTTTTAGTGAAGCAAACAACATTAAAAAGGTTAATTTTGTATCTTTTGAAAGGCTTACATGTAAGGTACAAGAGTTAGAGATACCACTCTATAGAAAACTGATAGTTCTTCGAGGTAAAACACAAGAGATACTACAGCAACTTGAAACTTTACAAGACCAAAGAGTATGGGTAGAGGTGCATCTTCGTGACACTAACCCTTTTTATGCAAATGATATTATTCGCTCAAAGGCAAAAGAGTTAGGTATAACGCTTCTAGCTGTTAAGATACAAAAAGATGAGGTAGCATTAAACAAAGAGGATGTAAAAGTACTTAGTTTAGATGAACTAAGCCCTTTAGAGCTTTTTGAGAAGCGTTTAGAGAAAGAAAACATTGAAGATAAAGCACTTTTTCAAGAGCTACGCAAACATTTTCAAGAGATTGTTGATGAGGTAACACACAAATGAAAATACTCTCTTTAAAAGCACTAAACATTAACTCTCTCAAAGGGAAAACTGAGATAGATTTTGAAGCATTGACAAAAGAGAATGCACTTTTTGCCATTACAGGAGCAACAGGAAGTGGTAAAAGTACACTTTTAGACATTATATCGTGTGCTTTGTATGGACGTACAGCACGTTTAAAAAATCCTAATGAGTTGATGTCACGGCATACAGGAGAGGCATACTGTGAAGTTGTTTTTGAAGTGCATAAGAAACACTATCGTTGTTCATGGAGTCAAAAGAGGGCACGCAAAAAAGCCGATGGAAAGTTCCAAACAGCAAAAATGGAGCTTGTTGATTTAGATACAGATACAATCTTTCCTCTAAAATCTCGAGATGTTCCTAAAAAAGTAGCAGAGATTTCAGGACTTGATTTTGGAAGATTTACCCAGTCAATGCTTTTAGCACAGGGTGGTTTTGATGCTTTTTTAAAAGCTGATGAAAAAGAGCGTTCAGCACTTCTTGAAAAGATTACAGGAACACAGATTTATGCGCAGATCTCTATAGCAGTTTTTCAAAAACAAAGTGTTCTCAACCAAGAGATAGAAGCACAAAAAAAAGTACTTGCATCGATAGAGCTTTTAGATACGCAAGAAGTTGAGAGAAAAACAGAGACACTTGCCACAACACGCAACCAAAAACAAACAACACAAAAGCAGTTTGAAAAAGTTTCAGACCTCTTACATGTAAGCAACACTTTAGAGAAAAAAACACAAGAACAGAGTGATTTTAAGCTACAGATTAAAGATGTAGAAAAAACTTTGCACCAACAAGAAGAAAAATATACTCAACTCAAAAAAAATTTTACAAAAGTACAGCGTGAGTATGAAGTACAAATGAAGCAGCTCACACAAGCACGCGAACTTTTTACCAAAGAACAAGAGGTACATACACATCTTCTTACAACACAAAATAGTTTTCAAGAGAAAGAGACACATGCAGAACAACTCAATCTCAAGCTTCAAACATTAGAAAAAGAGTTTCAAACGATGCACAAAGAGTTTGAAGCAAAAGAGCACTATCTCCAAACACATACTCAAGATAAAAAGCTTGTCCAAAATTGGGAACTTTTACAAAATACACTCACGCGCTACAAAGAAACAAAAAATTATGCCTTGAAAACAAAACAGCACTTAGAGGGGATAGACAAAGAGCTAAATGAACAAAAAAAGCAGCAACAAAAACTTGAGCAAGAGAGTAGAGAACTTCAAAAGCAACTAGAGGAAAAAAATGCCCGTTACAGCCTCTTTCAGGAAGATAAAACCTCTGAATTATATCAACTGCAACAACGTTTCTATGAGTTGGAGCAACTAAAAAAAGAGTGTACACACTATCAAGAGCTTTGTGTCGAGAAAAAAAATATACTTCAAAAGCAAGAGCAACTCAAAACAACACTTAAAACACTTCAAAATAATGAAAAAATGCTTAAAGAGTATATAACCTCTTTAAAAGAGATGGTTACTATTTTAAGGGAGAAAAAGGCTCAAGAGGAGCTTTTGGCAAAGTATGAAGATGACAGAAAAAAACTTGTTGAGAATGAACCTTGTTTTTTATGTGGATCAACTGAGCATCCTTATGTAAAACATACACCAAAATTAGAGATAAAAGATAAAGAGATAGAAGAAAAACTACAACTTTTAGAGGAACAAGAGCGTAACTATACACAACTGCTTATAGAGTTAAAAACAATCCAAACACAACAAGAGCATACACAAGAGATGTATAAAGAGGTAGAAAATAATCTAAAGGCTTTGTCTCATTGCCAAGATATACAAGAAAAAACAGTTGCTCAAGAGCAAAAAGAAGTAGAGAAACAGACTCAAGAGCTCAAAAACTATCAGTCAAAACAAACAACTCTCATGCAAGAGAAAGAGATGCTTGAAAAAAGCTTACATGTAAAGGAAAAAGAGCTTTATAATGTAAGTTTAACACTTGAAAATCTCACAACAAAACAAGAAAATTTAATAACTCTTTATGATGATGCAATCTCTCAACAACATACACTTTCTAATGAGTTAGAGTTATATAACATAGATACCTTAGCCCTTCAAGAGAGTGAGAAGGAACTCTTTGAGAAGAAAAAAAGTTATGAAGAAGTAGTTACCGCACACACAAAACTTCAAGAGGCTCTGCATCATGCTACTGTAGAGAAAAAAGAGACAGAGGTTACTCAAGCACTTCTTGCAAAAGAGCTTACTCAACTTCAAGAGAGTATAACACAACTTACAACAAGAGAACAAGAGCTTCAAAAACAAAGAGTGGCTTTACTTAATGTTGCTGATTTACAGCACTATGAAGAGGAGAAAAACTCATACTACAATAAAGTTCGTCAAGAACTGCAAAATGAAGAGAAAAAGCTAACAACACTCCAAGAACAACTCAAAGAAAGAAGCTTACATGTAAGGCGTCTGAGTGATGAGATACAAACACTTCAAAAAGAGTATGATGCTATACAAAAAGAGTTTCATCTGCCTTATAGTGTAGAGGAGCTTTATAATTTTCAAGCACTTTTACAACAAAAAAATGAGAGTTTACAAGAGTTGATAGGGAGCATGAAAAAAGAGCTTGAAATCAACCAAAAAAATAATGAAAAATTTCAAGATGCTATCTCTTCTCTTCAAAAACAAGAGAAGCAACTTGCAGTATGGACAAAACTCAATGAACTCATAGGTTCATCAGATGGTACAAAGTTTAAAAAGTTTGCACAGGGTGTAACACTCGATCAGCTCATCTACCTTGCAAATAAGCATTTAAAAATTTTAAGTGCCCGTTATATGCTTGCTAGAAATGATGAAAAGCTTTTAGAACTTGAGATTATCGATACTTTTCAAGGGGATGCTGTTCGCCCTGTAACAACACTCTCAGGGGGTGAAAGTTTCATTGTGAGTTTAGCTTTGGCTCTTGGCTTAAGTGAACTTGCAAGTCAAAAAATCTCTATAGATTCACTGTTTTTGGATGAGGGGTTTGGTACTTTAGATGCTGAAAGTTTAGAGATGGCGCTTAATGCACTCAATCTCTTACAAACAGAAGGGAAGATGATAGGAGTTATCTCTCATGTAGAAGCCCTCAAAGAGCGAATACCTCTACAAATAAAGGTAATTCCTCGTGGAGATGGTACAAGTTATACAAAGGTGGAGATGTAGTGATGAAAATATATGTTGATGGAGATGCCTTCCCAAATCTGTTAAAGCCAATACTCTTAAAACAGATAGAGCGTTTAAAAATAAAAACAATTGTAATAGCCAATAAAAAGATAAACATAGGTAAAAGTGCTTATATAACTTATGTTGTTGTAGATGCTGGTGCCGATGAAGCTGACCATAAAATAGTAGAACTTTTAGAAGAGGGAGATTTGGTCATTACTGCAGATATTCCTTTAGCTGATAGAGTTATCACTAAAAAAGCCCATGCAATAGATCATAGAGGAGAATTGTATAGTGTTGATAACATCAAACAATACCTTGCTATGAGAAACTTGATGGAAAGCATCCGTGAGAGTGGAGAGATAACAAAAGGACCAAAGCCATTTTCACAAAAAGATGCTGAACTTTTTGCAAATCAGCTTAATGCATTTTTGTCAAAAAAAGGGAATAAGTGAAACAGTTAGTAGAACTTTTAGGTAAAAAAACAACCTTATCAAAAAAACATATTGAAAATATTTTAAAACTTTTAGAAGAGGGGGCGACCATCCCTTTTATAGCACGTTATCGTAAAGAGATGACGGGTGGTGCTGATGATGTCACTTTGCGAGAATTTGAGTTACTTTATATCAGTGCAAAAAATCTTATAGAGCGAAAAGAGGAAATAGCACGCCTTATAGCACAACGTGCTGTTTTAACTCCAGCATTGCAAGAGAGTATACAAAAGGCTGAAACATTACGCACTTTAGAAGATATATACAGACCTTTTAAAGAGAAAAAATCATCTCGTGCCACTCTAGCAGCTTCACGAGGACTCACACCTTTGGCAAACAAGCTTCAATCTGCCAAACTCTCTTTGAGTGCCTTTGAAAAAGACTCAGGTAAATTTCTTAGTAAAGATGTACCAAGCATTGCTGATGCAATTCAAGGAGCACAAGATATTTTAGCAGAAAGATATAGTGAAAATCCTCGTGAAAGAGAAGCTATACGAACCTCTATGCAACGCTTCGGTATACTTGAAACAAAAAAAACAAAAACTTTTCAAGAGAATGGTGTTTATAAAAATTTAGCAGGTAAAAGTGAAAAAGTTGCATATATACCTTCTCATCGATATTTGGCAATTATGCGAGGTGTTAAAGAGAAAGAGTTGAGTGTAAAAATTACGATAGATAGAGAAAGAATTGAGCAAAATATACAACGTTACAAGATTCCTCGTGATGCACAAAGTTCTCAGAAACTTCTTTTTGAAGCGTATAAAGATGGTTTAAAAAGACTCCTTTTACCATCTATAGAGCGAGAGATACATCAAGAGCTTAAAGAGCGTTCAGATAAAGCAGCCATTTCTGTTTTTGGTAAAAATCTTGCACAACTTTTGATGACACCACCTGTAAGAAATAAAGTACTTTTAGGAGTAGATCCTGCATTTATAAGTGGTTGTAAACTTGCTGTTATAGATGAAAATGGAAACTACCTTGATAGTACTGTTATCTACCCAACACCACCTAAAAATGAATATGAAAAAGCAAAAAAAAGAGTTTTAGAACTTGTTAAAAAGTATCATATTCAAGGTGCTGCCATAGGCAATGCAACAGCATCACGAGAGACTCAAGAATTTTTCTCTCGCATTAATCGAGAAACAGCATCTCACTTACCTTACAGTGTTGTTTCTGAAGCTGGAGCATCTGTTTATTCAGCTTCTAAGATAGCTCAGGAGGAGTATCCTGACTTAGATGTTACTATACGAGGGGCTATCTCTATAGCACAACGAGTTCGTGACCCTATGGCTACCTTTGTAAAGATAGATCCAAAATCACTTGGCATAGGGCAGTATCAACATGATGTAGATCAAAAACTTTTAAAAAAAAGGCTTGATGATATTACAGCTGATGTGGTTAACAGAGTAGGGGTTGATATAAATTCAGCATCTTTTTCACTTTTAAGTCATGTGGCTGGTATAGGGGTACAACTTGCTAAAAATATCATTGAGTATAGAGAAACGCATGGTAACTTTACAACAAAAAGTCAACTTCTTAAAGTAAAAGGGCTTGGGAAAAAAGCGTATCAACAAGCAGCAGGGTTTATACGCATAAAAGATGCTAAAAATATTTTAGATAACAGTGGGATTCACCCTGAGAGCTATGATGTTGCCAAAAAACTTCAAGGTGTTGATTTAAAAACTATAGATATCTCTACGAAAGCTCAAGAGCTTCAAGTAGGAGAGGAAACACTCAAAGATATCATTCAAGAGCTTCAAAAACCAGGGTTTGACCCAAGAGAAGAACTGCCACCCATCCCTTTTAAAGAAGATATCACCGATATAACTATGCTTCAAGAGGGGAGTGTTGTCTCAGGTGTAGTGCGCAACATTACTGATTTTGGGGCTTTCATAGATATAGGTCTTAAAAATGACGGAATGATTCACATCTCTAAAATGGGAGAAAAAAGAATCTCTCATCCTTTAGAAATACTCTCGCTCAATCAATACTTACCAAACATAGAAGTAATTAGTATAGACACAGAGAAACAAAAAGTTGGGTTGCGTTTACACTAACCAAACGTTTTACATAAGGAAAACATAATGAAAGATATACATACTAATGAAGAACTAAAGCAATACTTTAGATTTTTTATAGCTAATACAGATGCTAACCATTGGACTTGGAAGTGGTATGAAAAGCTACAAAAATGGACTGAAATTTTACAAAAAATCAAAACTGAAACTTTTAATAATGAAGAAAAATCATTAAAAGAGTGCATATATAATGGTTCTAATGCAGAGTTAAAAACAATTGATAATTTTTTAGAGCAATATCTATTTAAAAGGTCTAATGGTATAGCAAGTATTGGTCAAGGAAATTTATCGAATAATGATAGAGAGAAAATAAAAACTTTAGCTGACCTAGAAAAATTAATTCGTTCTATTTTAAATGAGAAAAATATTTTAGAAGCAGAAAAAAAGATAACTACATTATTTCAAAATGCAAATATAGAAAATAATTACCCAGCAGTAAAATACAGATTTTTAGCAGCTTTATTTCCAGATGAGATGACAACAATAGCATCACAAAACAAGTTTTATAGATTAGAAAAAGCTTTAAATAAAAAATTATCTGTAAAAATTGAAGGTGCAAATCCTATAGAAAAACATACATGGTTAATGGAGCAGTTAAGTGACATTTATGAAGTAGATAAGCAAGAGGTGAATAGGTACCATAAACAAATATTTTATTGGGAATTATATGAGATGCTAGATAATGAGTTAAACTTAAAAAAAGCAGTTGTATATTACGGAGCACCAGGAACAGGAAAAACATATAAAGCAAAAAAAGAAGCTAAAAAATTTATAGATAGATGGGCTTTAAAAACTTTTACAAAAGTAAAAAATCCTATGATAGAGACAATGCAGTTTCATCCGAGTATATCTTATGAGGATTTTATTGAAGGAATCAGACCAACAAAAGATAAAGAATTGGAATTAAAAGATGGAGTTTTTAAGAGCTTTTGTAAAACAGTTGGAAAAATAGAATATCAATTATGGAAAAATGCAGAGTTTAGAAAAATAGCACAAGATAAAAACTTTGAAGATATAACAGTATCAGATATCCAAAATATAGATGCAATAAAAGATATTTTTCCAGAACTTGATAAATATAGTGGAGGGTTAACTTTACAAGATATTATAGAACCTGCTTTTTTTATTATAGATGAGATAAATAGAGCTGATTTATCAAGAGTATTTGGAGAATTGATGTATGCACTAGAGTATCGTGGATATGAGGGTAAAATTAAAACGCAATACTCTTACTTGGTAGAGAAAGAAACAGATAGTGGAGTTTACTTTTGGGAAAATGAGCAAAACTACTTTTTTATACCACATAATGTTTACATCATAGGGACTATGAATACTATAGACAGAAGTGTCGATAGTTTTGACTTTGCACTTAGGAGAAGATTTAGTTGGGAAGAGATAGAACCAAAGTATGAAGTGATAAAAACTGAATTAAAAAAATATGGTGAAAATATATCTAAGAGTTTTGAATCGCTCAATGTAGCTATAAAAAAGCATGAATTTTTAGGAAATGATTATCAAATAGGGCATGCTTATGCTTTAAATATAAAAAATAAAGAGTTTGAAAATGTTAAAGAAGCCAAAAAGTTTTTATGGAGAGAATTTATAAAACCATTAATGCAAGAGTATTTAAGAGGTCTTGGTGATAGTAAAACAAGTGATAACTTACTAGATGAATTTAGTGAGAAATTTGGTATCAAATAATTATGACGCAAGCAGTAGAGTTTTTTAAAAATGAGATAAAAGATAATAATTTTGATGGGATTAAATTATCTAATAATATTGACATTACACAAGATAGTTTATGCTCAACAAATAGAAAACGAGACAAAGAGTATTATCGAAAAAAATGTATTTATGAATTTATCACAAACTTGTCTACTGAGATTGCCACTAAAAATATAGAAGATATAATCACACAAATAACTTTTGATGAAGAGTTTGAAGCAAATACGAAACAAAAAATCTTTGAACTAAGTGGTTATAGTTTTAATGATTTAACTATCTATACAAGTAATATTGTAGGTTCTATAAACTTTCAAGGAAAACAGTTTAATATAAACTCAAGATTTGGAAATGAGTTTTTAGAATATATGATAGCAAGTTCAAGTGGATTTTTAGAACTTGAAAACTTAGGTACCCTTGATAAAAGTGTAGGTTTAGGTGAATGGCTCTTGATATACTATTGGAAAATACAGCTAAAAAAAGCTTTTGCTTTTGGTATGTATAAAACCTATCAAGAAAAAACAGATAATATCTCTACTTTACGGGGAAGATTACATACTCAAAGTTATATCAAAAAGAGTTATTTTGATGGAAAAATAAAATGTAGTTTTAAAGAACACAGTTATAACAACATTATCAATACTACCATCTCTCAAGCATTAAAAAAAGTTTTTAAAAAAGAAAATTATAGAAATATTGTCCAAGATATTTATGAAATAAAAAATGCTTTTGATACTATAGAAGCTAAAAGAGTCAATCTTTCTCTAGCATCAAATCATAAAGTACTTAACCCTTTTTATGTAAAGTATAATGAAGTGTATAAACTCTCTTTAGCTATTTTAAACAACAACTTTGCCTCAATAGGAGAGAAATCACAAGATTTTTCAGCATTTTTATTTGATATTTCCTTACTTTTTGAACACCATATCAGAAAAATCTTACAACAAAAATTTAAATTATTTGAAAAAAATAAAAAAGAGTTCACTTTACCAAATGGCATATATGAAAATAACATATATCCAGATATTATAATAAACCATGGAGATGGAAAAATCTCTATTTTTGATGTGAAATATAAACATTTTAACAAAACTAAAGGAGTGAGTAGAGAAGATAGGTTTCAACTCACCTCTTATGTTGCTACACATTTATCAAAATATGATGTCATTGCATGTGGTTTTATCTATCCATCTCATGAAGAAGAAAAAATAGAACCACAAATACTAAAAGTTTGTCAAAAAGAGATACCATTTCATATATATTTTTACCCAATAGCAGCAAGTGGAAATAGTTTTATTAAAAATCAAAAAAATAATGATATAAATTTTTTAGAATATTTTTAAGAAAAAACTCTCTATTTTTTGGGCTCAAGAACTTTTTTTAACAAAGGAATCGTAGAGATAATCTTTACTTTATTTGTTACTATACCTAAAAGAAGTGTTTCAAAAAGGGTAGTATAAAGCTCCTCTTGAATCTCCTCTACATCCATAAAGCCATCAATGATGAGAGAGGCAAAACCGTGCATCGTTGCCCATATAATGATAGCTTGTTTATAACTATCCTCTTTTTTTAAAATACCCTGTTTTTGTCCCTCTTCTACAGTTTTTTGTAAAGCTGCAAACCCACTACAATCTTCATCTTTTATACTTAAAATCTCTTCTCGTATGTGTGCATATTTTTTCCCAAATAAAAGTCTGTAAAGGTTGGGATTTTGCATTGCAAAAGAGATGTAGAGTTTTCCTGTAAGGTAAAATCTATCTACAAGAGGTTTTGATGTATCTTTAAGATAGGGTGTTGTTTCTATATCAAAAAGATCAAAACCTCTTTCTATAATAGTTTCTATAAGAGCATCTTTATTTTTAAAATGTTTATAGATGGCAGAACGTGAAGTTCCTGTAGCATCTGAAAGAACTTTAAGAGTCAGTTTTTGAACATCCTCTTTTGCTATAAAATCAAAAGCTATTTTGATAAATTCTTCTTTGAGGTTTCCGTGGTGATATTCATGTTTAATCATAATCATATTTTAACATAGTTTCAAAGTAAACATTGTTTACATTTAAGTTTTCTTATGTTAACATTGTTCACTTTAAATCATAAAAGGGAAGAGTTATGAAAAATATCATCATTTTTTTAGCAGTAAGTGTCTCACTTTTTGCACAAACAGGGGAGGAGATAGCACAAAAATCGTATGCACAAGTCTCAGGTTATAAAAGTTCTGTTTCTCAAACAACAATGATACTTACAAATGCACAAGGTGATACAAACAAAAGAAAACTTACTATAGAAAAGCTTGAGGGGAAAAATGGAGACAAGTCTTTACTTACTTTTTTATACCCAAACGATTTAAAAGGGACAAAACTTTTAAGTTATGAAGTGATAGGTGGTGATGATAAACAGTGGCTTTATCTTCCAGCACTTAAAAGAGTCAAAAGAATCAGTTCTCGTAACAAATCTGGCTCTTTTATGGCAAGTGAATTTTCTTATGAAGATATATCTTCACAAAACTATAAAAACTACACTTATCCAAGCGATGCGAAAGTGGTACATAAAGATACCAAAGAGTATTTTGAGGTACTACGCATACCAAAAGATAAACACAGTGGCTATTCTAAAGAGATACTCTACATAGACACACAAAAGTATCTACCCCGTTATGGAGAGTACTTTGACAAACAGGGACGACTTCTTAAAAAAATCTACTTTAGTGACTATGTCAAACTTCATAACGTATGGCGTGTGCATAAGATAGTAATAGAAAATGTACAAAATAAAAAAAGTAGTACTTTAAACTATAATAGTGATACAATCAATGCCCATCTTAGAGAAAAAGATTTTTCAAAAAGGGTACTTCGATGAAAAGTATACCTCTTTTACTTCTGCTTAGTCTCTTCCTTTTTGGATTTGAAAAAACTATAAAACTTCAACTCGGTGGTATCGCCTACAACAACTATAATAATGAAATAGTTACGCAAGGAGATGGAAGATTTCGCTTTGAAAATGATTTATTCATAACAGATGCAAAAGTAGAATTTTTATATAGTTCTGAGTATAAGGAGCGACGCTACCTACTTCTTAATGAATTGTATATCACAAAAGATTATGAAGAATATACACTCCGTGTTGGTAAAGAGATAAAGTACTGGGGTGAACTTGAAGGGTATAATATTGCTGATATCTATAACCAAAAAAACTATATGAAAGATCCTTTTGATAAAAATGCCAAATATGGGGCTATTGGGGCTGATATAACCCGTTATTTTGAAGAAAACTCTTTGGAATTTGGGGTAAAAATCTATGAAGCTGATAATGACTACCCTCAAGAGGAAACACCTTATGCACCTTTTATACTTCAGTATGATGCACACTTACATGTAAGCGATTCTCGCTACACACCTACACTCTATATAATGGCAAATATTGTAAATGATACTTGGCTTGAAAATGAAACAAAGTTGATACTCTTACGAGGGTATGATACCAAACGCTATTTTGTCCCTATTTCATTAACAACTCTTGCACAGTATGCTTATAGAGTCAATAAAGCACTTTTTCTATCTCACATCATCTACAATGATACTCTTTTTAAAACAGAGCTAAGCTATACAGATGTATTACATGATACACAGATGAGTGACTATACACAATTGAGTTTTGGAGTAGAGAAAGGTTTTTATGAACTTTTTGGCTCTGATATGACTGTATATACAGAGTATTATAGATACTTGTATAAAGATGATACAAAAATAAAGAATGTAGATATATCTGAAATCTACGATAATGATATCTTTGTTGCTTTGAGAATTGCACTCAATGATGTTGGAAGCAGTGAGCTCAAAGCTGGTGTTTTACAAGATATAAATAAGAAAGAGAGGGTATTTAAAATAGAAGGAAACTCCCGTTTTTTTGAAAAGTTTATCATTCATGGGGAATACCTCAACATTAGTGCCAAAACAAATGATACTCTTTTAAGTAAATTTGACAAAGCTAACCGTTTTACACTCTCATTAGAGTACACTTTTTAAAGGAAAATGATGCAAAGGTATGTAGAGTTTTTAGATAGATACAAATACTTTGTTATTGTCATTATTTCTTTGAGTGTTGCACTTCTTTCTCTCTCTTTAAAAAATCTCTCTTATGAAGGGAGTTATAAAATTTGGTTTGATAAAAACTCTCAAATTATGAAAAAATATGAGGCATTTCGAAGCCGTTTTAGTGGTGATGACACCTTTATAGTTGCTTTTCAAGATAAAAAAGGTATTTTTAACAAAAGAGCAGTAGATACCATCATACACCTTACCCAAGAGTTTCAAAAAATAGAGGGTGTTCGTAAAGTAGAGAGTTTAAGTAACTACCAGTATATCAGTAGTGAAGAGGATGATATCATTGTTGAAGATTTTTTATATGGCGATGAAAATCTCACTCGTAAAAAACAAGAAGCACTCCAAGACCATCTCATTCTTAACCAACTTATCTCACAAGATGCGACAACAACGATGATAGCTATCTCACTACGAGAAGCAGTTGGGAGCGATGAAGCTGTTAATATCGCTGTTTTTAAAAAACTACAAACCCTTTTACACCAAGAGATGCAAAAAAGTGGCTATAGATTCTACATAACAGGTATGCCAGCCATTACAGCTTCCCTTGTTACCATTTCACAACACGATGCTATGATTTTGATGCCATTAGCTGTTGTAATGGTTGTTGTACTTTTATTTTTTATTTTTAGGAGCTTTTTAGGGGTTTTAGTACCTTCTATTGTAGTTGTTTTTACTTTTTTAAGTGTTGTTAGTCTTCAGATACTTTTAGGCTATAAACTTAATAATTTTACAGTAAATATTCCCTCTTTTGTCACAGCTATAGCGATAGCTGATGCGATGCACCTTTATCTTGCATGGGTTTATTATAAACTGAAAAAACAAACCACAAAAGAAGCACTTACACACGCAATGCGTTCTAACATAGTGCCTATGACACTTACATCGTTTACAACAGCTGTTGGGTTTGCAACTTTAGGCATTAGTCCTATAGAACCTATAGCTACATTAGGTATAGCCATCACAACGGGAGCTGTTTTGGCATTTCTTTTAAGTATTACACTTGTTCCTGCCATCATTTTAACACATAAAGAGGAGAAAAAAGTCTTACATGTAAGGATATTTAATTTAACACATATCTCTGGTTATGGGGCTTTTATACGACGATATGATAAACAGATAGTAGTTCTTTTTAGCCTTATTATGATTGTTGTTTCTCTAGGTCTTTTTCAGCTCAAAGTAGATAGCAACTCTATCAAGTATTTTGCAAAAGATACATTGGTACGCAGTGGTGCTGATTTTGTGCAAAAAAATCTTACAGGAAGTATGCGTTATGAGATTATTGTTGATTCCCAAAGTAAAGAGGGAGTAAAATCACCTCAATTTTTAAAAGCTATAGAGCATTTTGAAAAGGCATTATCAAAAGAGTTTCAAAATGTTCGCTTTATTACATCACTTAAAGATATTGTGAAAAGAATGCAAAAAGTACTCAATAAAGATGCAAAAACAGAAATACCACAAGATAAAAATTTAATAGCTCAGTACCTTTTACTCTACTCGATGAGCCTACCACAGGGGATGGAGCTCAATGATAAGATAGATACTCAAGAACGATATCTTAGAGTAACTATAAATACAGACATAGTAGATAGCTCTCAAGATCTTCAAATGATAGCGTGGATAGAGCACTATTTTCAAAAAAATACTCCTTATAGTGCTGAAATACAAGGGCAAACAGCTATTTTTGCCTATATGCAGTCAAGTGTAACAGATACTCTTATACTCTCTATCTCACTTACTTTGTGTATAGTTGCCATTACAATGTTGCTTATCTTTAAAAATGTAAAGATGTTGTTTTTATTTTTACTACCAAATATTGCACCTATTCTTTTTGTAGGTGGAATAATGGGCTACTTAAACATACCTGTTGACATAGGTATAGCTATCTCTGCTGCTGTTATACTTGGTATAGCTGTTGATGATACGATACACTTCTTTTCTAAGTACTTTGAATCCTTACATGTAAGAAATTTTGAGGAGAGTATAGACTATATACTAAGCCATAGTGGACATGCAATGATACTGACAACACTTATACTTTCATCTACTTTTGCTATCTTTGGAGTTAGTAGTTTTGTACCAAATGTTAACTTTGCTATTGTTACAGTAAGTGCTTTAAATATCGCTCTGGTTTTTGACTTACTTGTTGTTCCTGCA
>Ga0256828_1001277_pt1 | contig 15853 bp, 10 predicted proteins | sample CV88metaG_FD_185993 | JGI IMG/M metagenome (GOLD analysis project Ga0256828, IMG submission 185993) | Hydrothermal vent microbial communities from East Pacific Rise, Pacific Ocean - CV88 | ecosystem: Environmental > Aquatic > Marine > Hydrothermal vents | place: Pacific Ocean: East Pacific Rise...
CTTGCATTTGACACGCTCTATGCAGAGGGTCAACGTCGCTATATGGAGAGTCTCTCAAGCTATGCACGACAGTTCTTAGATCGTGTCGGAAAGCCTGATGTTGACAAGATAGACGGGCTTACTCCTGCCATTGCCATCGATCAAAAGACAACATCGAAAAACCCTCGCTCAACTGTTGGAACCATCACAGAGATCTATGACTATCTTCGTCTGCTCTATGCTCGTGTAGGGATTCAGCACTGTCATAAGTGTGGCAAAGTTATCTCTCAGATGTCTGCATCAGACATCATAAACGAAGTGGCAAAACTTCCAGAGGGTGCAAAGCTTGTTCTTATGGCACCACTTGTTCGTGACAACAAAGGAAGCTATGCCGATTTGTTAGAATCACTCGTACACAAAGGCTATGTTCGTGCCATGATAGATGGTGTGATGGTGCGTCTTGATGAAGATATAGAGCTAAGTAAAACAAAAAAACATACTATCAAAGTTGTCATCGACCGTGTTGTGGTCAAAGAGGAGAACAAAGAGCGTATTGCCTCTTCAGTGGAAAAAGCACTTAAAGAGAGCTACGGAGAGCTAGAGATCGATGTGCTCAATGCCGAAGAGTTGGGTGTACCTGAACACATCCACTACTCAGAACACAATGCCTGTTTTGACTGTAAGATCAGTTTTGATGAGCTAGAGCCACTCTCATTCTCTTTTAACTCTCCAAAGGGAGCATGTCCTGAGTGTGACGGGCTTGGGCTTCGTTATGCACTTGATGTTGACAAGATAATAGACCCTGACTTACCGATAGAGAAGGGGGCTGTAAAGATTGTCTATGGTTTTAACAAAGGCTACTACTTTACCTTCTTAAAAGGCTTTTGTGAAGCCAATGACATTGATATCACCGTTCCATACTCAGAGCTTGAACCACATCAGCAAAAGGCGATACTGCATGGAAATGTTGGTGAAGTAGAATTCTTGTGGAAAAAGCATAAAGTAAAACGCCTCTTTCCTGGAATCATCCGTATCGCTTATGATATGTTCAAAGATGAAAAAGAGCTTGGGGACTACATGAGTGAGAAGGTCTGTAATGTCTGTAACTCACACCGACTCAAACTTGAATCACTCGCTGTAAAAGTAGCAGGAAAAGGGATAGCCCAGCTGCTTGATATGCCAATAGCAAAAACGTATGAGTTCTTTGCAGATGAGTCAAACTTTGACTATCTTGATAAGCAACATGCTCAAATTGCGCAGCCTATTTTAAATGAGATCCGTGAGCGACTCTTCTTTCTTTATGATGTAGGGCTTGGCTACATTACTCTGGGTCGTGATGCGCGTACAATTTCTGGTGGAGAAGCGCAGCGTATCCGTATCGCTTCACAGATCGGTAGCGGGCTTACTGGTGTTATGTATGTACTAGATGAGCCAAGTATCGGTCTGCATGAGCGTGACACGCTAAAACTCATAAAGACACTAAGAAGTCTGCAAGAAAAAGGTAACTCGGTCATCGTTGTAGAGCATGACAAAGAGACCATCGAAAATGCCGACTTTATCGTTGACATTGGTCCTGGGGCTGGAAAGTTTGGTGGAGAGGTTGTCTTTAGTGGAACACTAGCAAAGCTTAAAAAAGCCAAGACGCTTACAGCAGACTACCTCTATGGAAAAAAGAAGATAGAGTACTTCTACAGACGCCCACAAGAGAAGTGGATAGAGATAAAAAATGTCACTATCAACAACATCAAAAATCTCTCAGCGAAAATCCCACTCAATAACTTTGTATGTATTACAGGGGTTAGTGGTAGTGGTAAGAGCTCTTTAATGCTGCAAACTCTACTGCCTGTAGCGCGTGAGCTGCTTAACCATGCAAGAAAGGTCAACAAGGTTGCCGGTGTGGAGATAACAGGGCTTGAGAATGTTGACAAGGTTATCTACCTTGACCAAAGTCCAATCGGGCGTACACCAAGAAGTAACCCAGCAACTTATACAGGTGTGATGGATGAGATCCGTAATCTCTTTGCTCAGACAAAAGAGTCTCAGATTCGTGGTTATACAGCTTCACGCTTTTCGTTTAATGTAAAAGGTGGTCGCTGTGAGAAGTGTCAGGGTGAGGGTGAGATAAAAATCGAGATGCACTTTTTACCAGACATAATGGTAAAGTGTGATGCTTGTAAAGGTCGCCGTTACAATGACCAGACACTAGAGGTTTACTACAAAGGAAAAACCATCTCTGATGTACTCAATATGAGTGTAGAAGAGGCTTATGAGTTCTTTAAAGCCATCCCTAAAATACATCAGAAGATGAAGACTCTTGTTGATGTGGGCCTTGGTTATATCACGCTTGGACAAAATGCAGTAACACTCTCAGGTGGTGAAGCACAGCGTATAAAACTCTCAAAAGAGTTAAGCCGAAAAGATACAGGAAAGACACTTTACATTCTAGATGAGCCGACAACCGGTCTGCACTTTGCCGATGTTGATAGACTTACAAATGTACTGCACAAGTTTGTAGAACTTGGTAACTCTGTGCTTATTATTGAGCATAATTTAGATATGATTAAAAATGCCGACTATATCATAGATATGGGGCCTGAAGGGGGTAGTGGCGGTGGCCTTATTATTGCCACAGGTACTCCTGAAGAGTTGGCAGCAACATATGAAAAGACGGGCTCTTATACAGGTGAATATTTGAAAAAAGAGTTAGCTCTACATAAATAAACAATAAATCACTTGAAGCTCACTGATAATATGGTATAATCCATGAAAATATAAGAAAAAGTTTTAAAGGTCTACGCTTATGGCTGATAAGAAGTTTGAAATTCTCATCGTTGACGATGTTAGTGAAAATATAAAAATAGCAATTAGTATTTTGCAAAATGATGCATATAATTTTTCCTATGCATTAAATGCAAAATCTGCAATAGAAATATTAAAAACAAAACGTTTTGATCTGCTTTTACTTGATGTAATGATGCCTGGTATGGATGGTTTTCAACTGGCTAAAATGATCAAGAATACACCTGCTATAAAAGATACTCCAATAATTTTTGTAACAGCTAAAATTGACATTGATTCTATCAGTAAAGGTTTTCAAATTGGTGCTGTTGATTATGTTACAAAACCATATCATCCCATTGAACTTAAAGCCAGAGTGGCAAATCACCTTGAACTTTATAACTTTAGAAGAAAACTTGCAAAAGACAATAAGCTTTTGCAAAAAGATATTCAAGTTGAAAAAGAACAGCGTTTTACTGAGATGGAAATGGCACAAAAAGAGATTGTTTATGTGCTCTCTGAACTTATGGAAAGAGACAGTGGTGAAACAGCTGCGCATGTGAAACGTGTTGCTGAGATCTCTAAACAGCTGGCTATCTTAGAAGGAAGTCTCAGTGATGATGAGATAAAACGTATCTATCTGGCTGCTCCTTTACACGATGTTGGAAAAGTTTTAGTAGACAACAGTATTTTGCATAAAGATGGCCCTTTGGATGATGCTGAGTTTGCAGAGATGAAAAAACACCCTGAGCTTGCACGGGATATTTTGAAAAAGTCTACACAAAAACTTATTAAAGCTGCTGCTGTTATTGCATATGAACATCATGAAAACTGGGATGGCAGTGGGTATCCTAGAGGCTTAAAAGGTGAAGAGATTCACCTTTTTGGCCGTATCGTAGCCATAGCTGATGTTTTGGATGCCTTAACGCACAAACGTTCTTATAAAGAGGCTTGGAGTTTTGAAAAAGCAGTCAATTATATGATGGAGCAATCAGGTAAAAAGTTTGATCCTCGTTTAATAGATCTTTTCCTCAATCATTTAGAAATTTTTAAAGAGATAATAGATGAGTAGTGTAGATGACATTGTTCTTCTACTCGCCCTTTTTAGTTTTGTTCTTTTATTCTTTATTGTTTTTCAACAGCTGGCAACGCAGAAACTAAAGAGTAAAATTGCTCAACAAGAGAAAGATTTACGAGAAAAAGAGGAGATTATACAAAAAACATCTCTTAAAACTACAAAAAAAGATATAACTCCTAACTATCCTGCAACAAAAAACAGTCTCTATTTTATTAAAAAAATTGAATCTTTAGAATCAGCTTTAGCATTACAAAAAAAACGTGTCTTAGAGACAAAAGCTATTGCGCAAGAAGCCAATAGAGTTAAATCTGAATTTTTATCAAATATTCGACATGAGATTAGAACACCCATGAACTCTATAATGGTTTTTTCTGATTTACTTGCACAAGAGACAATGGATGAAAAGCTTAAAAGCTATACGAAAAATATTTCTGTAGCGAGTCATAAGCTTTTAGAACTTTTAGATGATATTATAGAGCTTTCCAGTGTGGAAGGTGGTGCTTTTGAGATAGAAGAATCACCTGTAGATATACGAAAACTACTCAATGATGTCATTCAAAAAGTGGAAGATGATGCTAAGAAAAAAGCTCTTTCATTAACTGTTTATGTTAGTGATCAGGTTCCAGATACATTACTGTTAGATAAAGAAAAAGTTGAAGATATCCTTACTAATCTTATAGAAAATGCTATTAAATTTACAGATAAGGGTTTTGTTAAGATAGAACTTGAAGTCAATCAGAAAAATATTTTAAAAAATGCAGTGAATCTAAAATTTACTATACAAGACAGTGGTGTCGGTATTGAAGATAAATACCTTGAGAGACTTTTTGAAATATTTGAAAAACCAGACAGTGATGATGAAAAGATACGTGGTGCAGGACTTGGACTCTCAATAAATAAAAAACTTGCACAGGCTATGCATGGTGATATATCAGTACGATCAAAACTCCATGAAGGCTCTACTTTTGTTTTTACTCTACAAAATGTTGAGGTTGCACTTGCAAATGCCAATACAAAAGAGTTTAATGAAAATATGATAGATTTTTCATTGATAAAAACACAACACAATAAAGTTGTTGTGATTGATAAAGATGAAGAGAGTAGTGTGGTTTTACGTGAGGCATTTGCTAAAACACCGATAGAAGTATATGTTTTTCAAGAACCAAGAGATGCTATCGCTTTTTTACATAAAGAGAGTGTAGATGTTATTTATATTGATATAGGTATGTTAACAGAGGATGATAATGCAGTAGCAAAAATTTTAATGAAAATATCTTCGGCAACTATTGTGACACTAACTTCTCATCGTATAAAAGATGTTGTTTTTGCACATGGGATTAAAATAGCAGGACATTTAATGCGTCCTATATCTTTTGCGGAACTTTTCAAAACAACGCTAAAAGCAGTAAGTTTTACAGAGAAAAATGAGTCAAAAGATGTGTCTGTTATTGTTAAAGAGAATGATAATGAGATCAGTAACTTACAAAAAGAGGCATTTTTAAAAGATGTTGATGATAGTTTAGAAAAGCTTTATAGTGAGGCATATAAAACAAATGATTTAGAGTCTATTGAAGCATTTGCTAATGCTCTCTACACTACAGCAAAAAAACACAATCTTAGTAGTTTTGAAGATTTTGGAAAAACACTTATACAAAAAATAGAACTTTTTGATATTGATGCTATGCATAGTATGATGCAAGAGTATAGTGAAAAAATAAAACTACTTAAAAATTCATAATAATATTGTATAATTCGACAAAAATTTTAAAAGGCTGAAAATGGCAGTATATGTTTTTGGACACAGAAATCCGGACAGTGACTCTATCATCGGTGCTATAGCACTCTCTTATCTTAAAAATCAGGTTGAAAATGAAGAGTATATTCCTGTAAAGCAGGGTGATATCTCAGCTGAGACTGCATTTATTTTAGAGCAGTTTGGTTATGCAGATAAAGAACCAGCACTAAAAACTTCAGTAGCAGGTGAAAAAGTTTACCTTGTAGACTCTACTGACAAACCACACTTTCAAGATGATATTGATGAAGCGACAATCGTAGGTATTGTAGATCACCATAAACTTGGTGACATTATGACTTCAACACCACTTGAAGCGTGGATCAGACCTATTGGTTCATCAAACACGGTTATCTATGAGATGTATAGATGTTATGGTGTTGATGTTCCAAAAGAGATAGCTGGAATGATGATGCTGGCAATCCTCAGCGATACTGTAATCTTTAAGTCACCTACATGTACAAAAGTAGATACAAAGGCTGTAAAAGAGCTAGCGGCTATTGCAGGTATAGAAGATTATAAAAAACTTGCTATGGATATGTTCATTGTAAAATCTGCTGTTGATGGAGCAAGTGCACGTGAGCTCAATACTCGTGACTATAAAGAGTTTAACATGAATGGTGTTAAAGTAGGTATCGGTCAGCTTGAGATGGTGGACATCACAGTTCTAGAGCCTCGCGAAGATGAGCTACTTGAAGATATGAAAAAGATGAAAGAAGAGAATGGTCTTCACACTATCTTGATTCTTTTAACAGATATTATGAAAGAGGGCTCAAAACTACTTGTTGTTTCTGATGATCCAAGTAAAATAGAAGCTGCTTTTAATGTGAAGCTTGAAAATAACAGAGCATGGTTAGATGGTGTACTTAGCCGTAAAAAGCAAGTTGTACCTTTCGTTCAGCCACAATTCTAAGACAGAGGGCTAAGAGAGATTTCTCTTAGTCTACACTCCTAATCTACATATAAATAACGTTTAATCTTTTTCGTCGGTGTCTTTACAAATGGTTCTATCTGCTCTACAAATTTTGTAATCTTTGAGAATGATGCCAGTTTTTTGTTTGTCTCTATACGCATCTCTTCTAAAAGTTTGTCAATTTTTTCTTTTACTTCACTCTCTGGTGTATTGTCAGCTTTGAACATTTTGTCGATGAGTTCATAGTCAAGATGAATTCTTGCGATGAGTTTGCCATCTTTTTGTAAAACCAAAGAGTCAAGAACAGCTTCATGTTCGTTAATGATAGCCTCTATCTGTTCAGGGTAGATATTTTCTCCAGATGGTCCTAGTATCATATTTTTACTACGTCCGCTTATAAAGAGATAACCATCCTCATCAATGTAGCCAAGATCACCTGTTTTAAACCAGCCATCTTCTATAACTTCAGCGGTTTGTTTTTCATCTTTGTAGTATCCAAGCATAACACTTGGTGACTTGACATAGATTTCACCCTCACCATTATCTTCACGCGGATCATGAATCTTTACATCTACACCCACCATTGGTAGTCCTGTTGAGCCTACTTTTACAGGCATACCGATGCGAGTACCGGCGATGAGAGGTGATGTTTCAGTTAGCCCGTAACCGATGATGTATGGAAACTCAGCCTCTTTTAAAAACTCTTCAACATAACGAGCCAGTGGTGCTCCACCAATACCAAAGAAATGAAGTCTTCCCCCAAAGGTCTCTACAAGCTTTTTCCCTGCTACTTTATTGAGCTTTTTACGCATAAACGGAATGCCATATAAAAAGCGCATGAATGCTGAGCCTGTAAGTTTTGGAAGCACTTTGTTTTTATAGATCTTCTCAATGATAAGAGGAACTGAAAGCATCATGGTAGGTCTTACTTTCTCAAATGCTTTTATAAGGACATTTGGTGTTGGTGTTTTGTCTATGTAGACAACATTTGCACCATGAAGTATAGGGACTATCATACCGACAGTACACTCTAGAGTATGTGCAAGAGGCAAGATAGATAAGAAAGTGTCTTCTGGTGTGATAGTAACATTTTTATAAGCACTCATAGCATTTGTGACAAGGTTTTTGTGTGAAAGCATAACACCTTTTGAGTGTCCTGTTGTTCCAGATGTATAAAGCAGTGCTGCCATGTCATCTTCTTGTGGTTGTGGCAGATCTTTTGTTGAGATTTTATCTGTGATGGTTTGATGAAACTTTGATATATAGCTATGGTTTGTCAGCTCATCAATAAGAGTTAAATCATCAAGTTTTATAACAAACTTCATGTTTGAATCTTCCAACTCTTCAATAGTTTGAAGATGTTTTTGTGAGACAATCACTGCCTTTGCTTCAGAGTGACGGATGATATGTTGTACATCGGCCGGGTTAAAATCTGGAAGTATCGGAACAATAACTGCACCAAAATAGGTTACACTAAAATATGCTACTGCCCAGTTAGGCATATTTTCACTTAAAAGTGCAACTTTGTCACCTTTACGTATGCCATTGTTTTTAAGTACTTTAATCATATCTATGACATTGTCATAGAGTTCTTGATAGCTCATACTTTCACCAGATACTTTTGCAAGAGCCTCTTCGTCACTGTAGAGTTTAAGTGAACGTCTTAAAAGTGCCGGAAGTGTAAAATTTTCTATATCTTCATATGGGTACAACATATTTTCTTTTCTCTTTGTATTTTGGTTAAAACTCTTAGAGAGCTATTTTATAATGAGATTATGCCACACTCTCCATTAAATTTATCGTAGTTGCAATGCTACGAACCTATAACTATCTGATTTCTACCATTTTCTTTAGCTTGGTAGAGGGCTTTATCTGCTCTATTTAATACTTCATCTATTATTAAATCATACTCCTCTATTGTGGCAATTCCTATACTTATTGTGAAGGGAACCGTTATGATGTTGTCAATTTCAACAGGAGTTTTTTCAACAGTTTCTTTTAATTTTTTTGCGATCTTTTGAGCACCTTGAATGTTTGTAAAGGGAAGAAGTATTATAAACTCCTCTCCTCCAAATCGTGCTACTATATCACTTTTTCTAGTATTGCTTTGTAGAATTTCTGCTAATTTTTTTAAGACTTCATCTCCAACATGATGACCGTATGTATCATTGATTTTTTTAAAATAATCTATATCTATACTGATTATTGAAGAACTCTTATTCTCTCTGCGTGAGACATCAACAATATTTTTTGAAACTTCACTAAAGTAACGTCTATTGTAAAGATTGGTTAAGAAGTCTCTGTTAGATTGCTCTCTTAGTTGTTGTTGAGCCTCTTCCAGTTCCATTATGACTCTATTGCTTAAATTTGTAAGTGCATTGAGGATCAAAAAGTGTTTATCTTGTAAAAAATTATTGATTTTTTTCTTTGGTAGTTTTACATTTTCATTTTTTATGATTTGTGTAGACTCTTGATGCTCTTGTTCACAAAGTGCTAAAAGTGTAAAAGATTCATTGAGTAGGGAAACCTTGTTGTTTTTATGATAAATTTCTCCATAAGTGAAAAAGCCTACATTGGGAGCTATTTTGTTGAGTGGGAGTAATTCGTGATTGATTTTTGATTGCATAAGACTTTTTCTTGCTGCACAACTGTAGACAAAAAGTACTTCAGGGTGTAGTGTTGCGTACTGTGTGATATGGCTTGTTGCATTTTTTAAAATCAGATCAATATTTCCAAAAGAGAATCTTACTTTATCTCCAACTTCAAGATTACCAATGGTAAGAAGAGAACCATCGTCAAACTGATGAGTAAATGTTCTACAAACTTCTAAACCATCATCTTCTATTTTTAGTAATGGAAACTCGACAGCAGAAAAGGGAAGGTTTTGACCTACTTCTTCTCCTAAGTACTTTGTATACATTTTATCAATAGGTATACAGTCTATCTCATAAAGTCTGTTCTTTTCTGCCTTTGTAACAGTCATCGTTTTTCCAATAGCCTGCCAGTTGAGCTGATAGTCTGTATAGACATTTAAGATATCACTATTTAGTGCAATGCAAACACACCCTTTGTTGTAGATTCCATTTTGATCAAAAATATAGGTGTTTTCCAAGCGCCCATCTTCTCCTGCAAGTCCACCGGCTAAAGGAATTCTATTGTTAATAGACGCAATACCATCAATGATATCATTTCCATTAGATACTAAACCATCTACAAAAAGAATCATGGCTTTTGTATTGTAACTGATAAGTTCTGCAGCTATTTTTCTTCCTGTTTCAAAATCATCATCACCTGCAAAATACCCTTCATTTACAGTTGTATTTTCAAAGCTAATGATAGAGACAGTAATGCTTTTTTCAATAGCCTTTCCCTGAAATATTTCTCCTGCAGTTGTTGTCCCGATAAAGTTGATGTTATGATTTTTCTTTGTGAGGATAGATTGAATCTCTTGAATCTCTGCTTTTTCAACAAGGCCACTGAAAATTTGTAGGAGTGTTGTCTCTTTTTTTAAGTGACTTAAATCAAGATTTTGATTAAAATCCGAGATACTTGAGAATGTTTTATTAGTTACTGTCATATTGATGTTACCTGATTTGGCTTTGTCACATTTTAACTATTACTAGAGATTATGCCACAAACTCTATTAAATTCCAAATTTTTACGGCAGTTTAGGTTAAAGTTAACTTGAACAATATTACAATATACTTTATAAACCTCTATCAAGAGAAGGACAGTTTTGAGCAGACGCCATAAGAATAAAAATAATAAAAACCGTAATACCGTGACATTCACAACAAAAGATTTTCTTCCTACAACACGTGAAGATATGCAAGAGAGAGGATGGGATTATTGTGATATCATTTTAGTAAGTGGTGATGCATACATTGACTCACCTTTTATCGGGGTATCTATGGTTGGTCGTATGCTTGAGAGAATGGGTTATAAGGTTGGAATGATAGGTCAGCCTGATATTGACAAGCCTGATGACATTATGCGTCTTGGTGAGCCGCGTCTCTACTGGGGTGTAAGTGGTGGAAGTGTGGACTCGATGGTGAGTAACTATACTGCGACAAAGAAGTTTCGTAACTCTGATGACTATACACCAGGTGGCGTGAACAACAAACGCCCAGACCGTGCAGTACTTGTCTATACAAACCTGATTCGTCGCTATTTTAAAAACACTGTTCCTATTGTTCTTGGTGGTATTGAAGCTTCATTGCGCCGTGTAACACACTATGATTATTGGCAAAACAAACTCAAAAAACCTATACTTTTTGACTCAAAAGCAGATGTTATGATATACGGAATGGGTGAGATAGCACTCGAACAGCTCACGCGTGCCATAGAAGAAAAACGTGACTATACAGATATTCGTGGGATTTGCTACATCTCAAAAGAGCCGAGATATGAGTATATTCAGCTTCCTTCACATCAAGAGTGTTTGGATGATAAAGAAAAATATATTGATCTTTTTGATGCCTTTTATGATAACAATGACCCAATCAGTGCAAATGGTTTGTGTCAACCAGTAGATAGTCGCTACCTTATTCAAAACCCTCCGTGTGACTACTTAAATGAAGATGAGATGGATGCAAATTCCAAGCTGCCATTTACGCGTGAGCTGCACCCTTACTATGCACAGTGGGGAAAAGTGAAGTGTTTGGAGACCATAAAGTTCTCTATCATGACGCATCATGGATGTTGGGGTGAGTGTAACTTCTGTGCTATTGGTGTGCATCAGGGGCGAACCATTCGAACACGTTCAGAAGACAACATCGTAGAAGAGGCTAAAGAGTTTAACAAGTACAAAGACTACAAAGGTATCATCTCTGATGTTGGTGGACCTACGGCAAATATGTATGGTTATGAGTGTGACAAGAAGCTCAAAAAAGGTACCTGTGACCATATGCGCTGTGTCGATGCAGATAGACTCTGTAAAGTAATGCATGTTGACCACTCACGCAATATTAATCTGCTTCGCCGTGTGCGTGAGGTAGAGGGTGTAAGAAAGGCCTTTGTTGCAAGTGGGATTCGTTATGACCTTATAAATGCTGATAAAGGGCATGGCTACTCCTACCTAAAAGAGATGGTAAAACACCACATCTCAGGTCAAATGAAAGTAGCTCCCGAGCATACACAACAGCATGTCTTACAGCTTATGGGAAAACCAGGAAAAGATGAACTTGTACAGTTTAAAAAACTCTATGACAAGTTAAATAAAGAAGAGGGGAAAAATCAGTTTCTTACCTACTACCTTATAGCCGCACATCCAGGCTGTAAAGAGAGTGATATGAAAGAGCTTAAGCGCTTTACAACAGAAGAGCTAAAGATGAACCCAGAACAAGCTCAGGTCTTCATTCCAACACCTGGAACATACTCAGCTGTTATGTACTACACAGAGATGGACCCTGTGACACGAAAGAAAATCTTTGTAGAGAAAGATACAAAAAGAAAAGAGAAACAAAAACAGATAGTCGTGAAAAAAGACTGTTTTAAATCTGGATTTGCTTCGTAAAAGGTAGCTGGCTCTTAGCCAAATACCTTTTTAAACATTCCCATAGCACCATCAACACCACCAACTTGCTCTAGCATCTGTGACATCATGTCATTATCTGCAGAAGTCGCTTTGTCAACAACTTGTGGAAGCGCATCTGCAAGTGCTTGTGTAGCACTCTCCCCGCTAAGACCTAAGTTTGAAGCAAACTCTTGAACTTTATCCTCTCCCAAAAGTTGTGTGATTTGTGAAGGGTCTATTGGCATATTCTCACCATTGCCAATCCAAGAAGTTACAATTTCACTTAATGAACCATTTGAACTTATACCGTTCATGATACTACTAAGATCAAAACTACCATTACTTCCTTGAAGTAACTTACCAATAGCACCTGTGATGGCACCAGTATCGAGTGATGTTGTTGCATCATCACTGTTGTTTTGAATAGCTGCTGCACCCATTTGAAGAAGATTGTTGAAATCCATATTAATCCTTGTTGTTTAAAGTGAATAATTATAACAAATAAGGAGTGAGGAAGTGGGAGTTTTCTAATTTTTTATAATAGAAGTTGCTGTTACAAAGATATAGTCTTTTCCAGTAATGGTTACTCGAAACTTCTTTTGTTGGAGATATTTTTTTGCGAAGTTTACATCTTTGTAGAGGTTTGACATCTCACTGAAGCTGTAGTTCTTCATCTTTGCACCATAGATCATCTCTCCGTCTCTCCAGCGGCAGTTTGGCCAGCCTAGTATCATAGCTCCCGTGCGTGAGAGCTGGTTTTGTACTATGGACATAAGGAGTTTGTTGTACTCTAGGTTTGAGCTTTGCAGTGTGCCTATGCTGATGATAAGGTCAAACTCCCCAAGTTTTAGCTCATCTAGCTTGTTAATATCTGCGCAGAGTAGGGTGACATTGGCATCATTTGCAAACTTCTTTTGTGCACTCTCTATGGCAGAAGCACAGTAGTCGATACCGACAAGTTCTAACTCACTGAAGTTATTGGTTACTTTTTTTATAAGCTCAAACTCATCACCGCTGTTGATGCCAAGGTTTAAAATGCGTCTGCGTGAGGAGAATTTGACATTTTGTAGTGCTTCTGCAAAGTAGTGCAAAAATCCTACCTCTTCATTTTTATGAATGGCTGAGAAGATAGAACCCTCTCCATACTTCTCTTCTACATCCACATCTTGTGCATGAAAACTGTCTTGCGTGAGCTTCTCATAGACAATTGCAATAAAGTTTGCATCATCAAGAAGTTTTGGTGTAAGCATACGACACCCAAGCTGGTGAGCAAGGTCTAGCCATGTTTTGTAGCCTCTGTAAATATACGCTTCATTTGCAATGATGATCTCATTTCCGTTATAGGTAGAAGTAGCGATGTCAGGGTTGAGTACAACAAAGCTAAGACGCTCTTTGGCAGCCTTTGTTTGAAGCTCTTTTTTGAGTTGGTTTTCAATGGTAAAAAGTGGTGTTTGTGAAAAGTTTTGCATATATAATTATAGTATAACTTTGTAGTGTATAAAGAAAAATTTAATATCATAAAAATAAATATATTAGATATAATCTCATTTATAAATATAAAGGTTCTTTCAATGATATATAAAGAGTTAGACTCAAAAGAAGAAAGTATTCAAACATTAGAAAAATTATTCAAAATGAGTCAAAGTGATAAACAAAAAAAATTAATACAAAAAGAGATACAAAGTTTAAAGAATGGATATGAGGGAGAAAAACAAAATGCATATTACATAGATTTTTATTTAAAAGATAGTAAAAATGTTATTGTTCTTCATGATATTCGTATAGAACATAATAAAGAGAGTGCTCAAATTGATCATATGATAATCAGTAGACTTGGAATTGAGCTAATAGAGAGTAAAAATTTGAGTGGAGAAGTATCTATTAATAATGATAATTCTTTAACTATAAAATATAATAACACTGTAAAAACAGTTCCAAATCCTCTTGAACAGAGTAAGAGACATGCTAAAGTATTAAAAGATTTTCTAGAAGAACACATTGATTTCGGAAAGCGAATTAAACTATTAGGTGGGATTAAAATTGATAATGTTGTTTTATTTCACCCTGAAGTAACTATTGCAAATGAAGATCTACCTGAAAATTTTTATAGAGCTGATTCTTATATTAGTAAGCGAGCTGAGAAAATAGATAAAATGAGTACTAGTCGTTTATTGAATCATGTGACTACAATGATAAATATAGATCAGGTTAAAGAGCTGGCTGATTTACTTATTCAACATCATAAACCAATTCTATATGACTATACATTAAAGTATAAAGTACCAAAAACATTAAAACCTGAAACTTTTAATGAGAATAAAGATAATAGTTTAGAAGATAACAAAATATTAACTGTAGGCAGTCCTTGTCCCTTTTGTTCTAATCCATTAGTTCTAAGAAATGCTACAAAAGAAAAACCATTTTTAGGATGTAGTACTTTTCCAAAATGTCGTTTTACAAGAAGGGTTACAAAAGAGCTTTCTGATGAAATATTAAATAGTTCAAAAGTCTCTAACTAAAATAAGATGCAAAAAATGTTCCAACTTCTCTTTTTTCTTAGATATCTTTTAGTTTAATTACTCTACAATAAAATAAAAAAATTATATGCCAAGAATATAGAAGCTTTACAAGAGGACAAATCCTCCCTGCGGTCTGAGCCTCTTGTAAATCTTCTATATTCTTTACTTACAAGAGGATAAGCGTGAATGCGAATAGATAAATTTTTAAACTCAGTAAATATCACAAAACGACGCTCCGTTGCTCAAGATATGCTTGCAAATGGTGTTGTTGAGATAAACGGAGTAGTAGCAAAGCCCAGTAAAAATGTAGAGGTTGGTAGTATCATCACCATCAACTACCTCAAAGAGCCAAAGAAGTATGAGGTTTTACAGATTCCTACAACAAAATCAACACCAAAATCACTCCAGCATGAGTATATCAAGGAGATCTCTTAATGACTTACGAAGAAGCAAAAGCAGAATTTAGCAAACTTTTTGAACATCAGATGAGTGATGAGGAGATGCGTGAGTTTTTACTCTCACTAGAGCTTAACGCTGAGACTCCAGTAGAAGTCATAGCTGCTGCAGCTGAGGTGATGCGCTCGCATGCCATCGCTCTGCCTATTAGCGATGAGTTGCGTGAGCGTGCCATAGACATTGTAGGAACAGGTGGTGATAAGATAGGCTCATTTAACATCTCTTCAACGACATCTATTTTAACAGCAGCATGTGGGGCAACAGTTGCTAAGCACGGAAACCGCTCTATCACATCAAAAAGTGGAAGTGCAGATGTGCTAGAAGCGTTGGGAATAAACCTTTCTCTCTCAGTTGAACAAAATGCCCGTCTTTTAGAAGAGGCTGGATGGTGTTTTATGTTTGCGCAAAACCATCACCCTGCGATGAGGTTCATCATGCCGGTAAGAAAGTCAATAGATACAAAGACGGTCTTTAATGTACTTGGACCACTTACAAACCCTGCAAATATAAAGAAGTATATGCTTGGGGTCTTTGACAAGGTCTTTGTTCCAAAAATGGCAGAAGCTCTGAAAATCAACGGTGCAAAATCTGCCCTTGTTGTCAGCTCACAAGAGGGAATGGATGAGATAGGCATTAGTGGCATTACCTATGCAACTAGCCTTAAAAGTGGAGAGCTTAAAGAGTTTGAGATAAATCCTGAAGAGTATGGTCTTAAACTAGCCCCTCTAGAGGCAATCGCCGGTGGTGATGCGCGTGAGAATGCAAAGATAATGTTTAATATCTTTGACAATGCAGCAACTGATGCACAGCGTGACATCGTTCT
>Ga0256828_1001279_pt1 | contig 15848 bp, 14 predicted proteins | sample CV88metaG_FD_185993 | JGI IMG/M metagenome (GOLD analysis project Ga0256828, IMG submission 185993) | Hydrothermal vent microbial communities from East Pacific Rise, Pacific Ocean - CV88 | ecosystem: Environmental > Aquatic > Marine > Hydrothermal vents | place: Pacific Ocean: East Pacific Rise...
ACGGAGCTGTGACAGTAGCAGCTGCATTTTAGGAGAAATTATGGGAAAATTAACATTAGTATCAACAGGAGCAGGGGGTAGTCGCTACCTTACAAATGAGGCGATAAACGCCATTGAAGAAGCAGACTTAATTGTTGCCTATACAAAGTATGCAAAAGACTTACCGGAACTTGTAGCAGATAAAGAGGTGTTTACAACTCCTATGACAAAAGAGATAGAGCGTGTGCAACATGCCATAGATGAGGCTAAAAAAGGTCGCACCGTGGCACTTCTTTCAAACGGAGATGCAAATGTATATGCTATGGGTTCTTTGGTTGTTGAGCTTTTAGATACTCTTGATTTGTGGGACACTATTGAGTACTCAGCACTTCCAGGAATTAGTTCTGTTTTAGCACTTGCGAGTGAAGTGGGAGCACCACTTTCACAAGATTTTTGTCTCATCTCTCTCTCCGATAGACTTACAGATGCAGCACTTATTCAAAAGCGCATTAAGTTTGCACTTGAGGCAGATTTTGTCATCTCTATATATAATCCAAAAAGTAAGAGTCGCTTAGACCCATACCAAGGGATGCTAGACCAACTCAAAGCCTTAGGCAAAGAGCGAATAGTGGTGATTGCAAGAGATTTAGGGCGAGCAGAGCAAACAATAAAAATAACTAATGCTTCTGAACTTATAGAAGCAGGAGTAAGCAACACAGATGTAAATATGTCAACAACATTACTTATAGGAAACTCTACGACAAAACTCACAAAAGATGGTCGCGTTTTAACACCTAGAGGGTATCTGAATAAGTATGATTTAAGTGGAGCTCAAAAGGGTGAGTGGACGAAGGTAAACTAAAATGAAAAACTTAACTCCAAAAGATGAACTCACAGAATTCCTACTTTATACAACTCCATCAAGTGATGTAAAAGTAGAAATTTTTATGCATAATGAGAGTGTTTGGTTACCTCAAAAGAGGATGGCTGAACTTTTTGGAGTAGATGTCTCAACCATCAACGAACATCTTAAAAACATCTATAAAACCCATGAACTAGAGGAAAATGCAACTATTGGGAAATTCCCAATAGTTCAACTTGAAGGCAAACGCGAGGTTAAACGCGAAGTTAATTTTTATAACCTTGATGCTATTCTCTCCGTAGGCTATAGAGTAAACTCCTCACAAGCGACACAGTTTCGTATTTGGGCGACTAAAATTTTAAGAGAGTACATCATCAAAGGCTTTGCCATGGATGATGAGAGATTGAAAAATGGTCAATACTTTGGAAAAGATTATTTTAAAGAACTGCTTGAGAGAGTTCGTTCTATTCGAGCGAGTGAGCGAAGAATTTATCAGCAGATTACAGACATATTTGCAGAGTGTAGTTTTGACTATGATAAAAACTCACAAACTACAAAAGATTTTTATGCTAGCATTCAAAACAAATTTCACTATGCAATTACTGGAAAAACTGCTGCTGAGATAGTCTATGAAAATGCAGATATAAAAAAGCCAAATATGGGGTTGACTTCTTGGAAAAATTCACCTGATGGAAGAGTCCTAAAGTCTGATGTAATCGTTGCAAAAAATTATTTGAGTGAAGATGATATAAAACGAATTTAAAATCCTAGAGGGAAAAGGAAAAATTTCCCATACTCTTGCTAAAGAAAAAGCTTCAAAAGAGTACGAAGAGTTTAATAAAATACAAAAAATAGAATCAGACTTCGACAAAGAGATGAAAAAGATACTAAAAAAGTAACTTACCCTCTTCGTGCATAGTTTATAAAAAGGGTCATGTATCGTTTGACTTTTTCTATCTTTGATGGGGTGATTTTTTCATCTTTGAGGTACATATTTTCATATGTATAAAAATCTCCCTCTCCTAAAACTTCTGTATCCATTCCAATACGCGGACGCATTAAAATCTCTGTAGTGAGTACCTCACCTCTAGGGTTTATAGGCTTTATGGTAAGTTGTTCATCTCCAAGACAGAGAGCTTTTTTACTTACGGCTGAAGCAGCACTAAAAGAGGTGACACCTGCTATAACTTCACAACTTTCATACACAGCCAAGTTTTTCTCTTTGATAATATCGAGTAAATAGTAGATACTTGAGTATATAGCAGCATCTCCAAGTGTTACAAAACATACACTCTTATGTGTTTGTAGTGTTTGTAAAATAACATCTGCCTCATGTACCCAGTCTTCATGGCGAAAATGCATAGGGGAGTAAACAGGAATAATCTCTTTTTTCTCTCCTAAAATTTGGAGTGCATCTTGTACTATTGTATAGCTAATAGATTTTTTAAAAGAGTTGTCATCGCTTTTTGTTGGAACACAAATAGCACTACACTCTTTAAAGGCATTAAGTGCTTTGAGGGTTAGTAGTTGGGCATCTCCTGGACCAAGAGAGACCATGTAAAGTTTTTGATTCATTGTTTTCTTTTTGGCAAATTATACAGTTTTAATCTTCAAATTGATTTTTGATTTTTATAAATTCATGAACATTGGCTAAAAATAGTTCTACAAGTTCTGGGTCAAATTGTCGAGAGGATTCCTCTTCAAAGAGAAGAACGACTTTCTCAAGAGGCCAAGCTTTTTTATAAACTCTATCGGATATTAGTGCATCAAACACATCAGCAATGGCGACGATTCTAGCATAGATAGATATCTCCTCTTTGGCAATGCCTCTAGGGTAACCTTGGCCATTATAGTATTCATGATGCCCATAGGCAATTTCGGCTGCCATTTTTAAAATAGGGAGGTTTGAACCTTCAAGAATCTTATAGCCTATTGCTGAGTGTGTTTTCATAATTTCCCACTCATCGTTGCTTAGTTTAGCTGCTTTTAAAAGAATGGAATCTGGAATGGCGATTTTCCCCATATCATGCATTGTCGAAGCTATGAAAATGGTTTCTGCTTCTTGATTACTTAAACCATAATAGTGTGCTAAAAGTTTCGAGTAGTGGGCAACTCTTTGAATATGGTGTCCACTCTCTTTAGAACGCGATTCAACAGACTCTCCCATTCTATAAATAAGTTCATATTGGGTATTTTTTATCTCTTTATTGAGTTCAATTATTTGTGTAATATCATGACGAATCGCTATGTATTCTACAAGATTATTGTTATTATCGTAAATGGGAGAGATGCTGGCTTGTACCCAATATGGTGTTTTATTTTTAGCAAGGTTAAGAACTTGCCCGCTCCAAGTTTTTCCTTTTTTTATGGTACTCCATAGCTCTTTAAAAACTTTTTTATCAACATCTGGATGTCGCACTATATTGTGAGGTTTACCCAAAAGTTCCTCTTGTGTATATCCAGAAATATCGCAAAATGCTTTGTTTGCATAGGTGATAAAACCATGTTTATCTGTTTTGGAAACTATTGTGCTGTTGTCAATTGCTTTTTTGTAATCTTTAAGAAGTTTTTGTTTAATAAGCATTTTTTTATTGGTATTAAACAAAAGTATGGAAAGAACAATCGAGATTACAATAGCAAATATCCAAAAAAACAGATGATAATAAAGGCTTGATAGCTCTTTTGCTTTTTTATTTGCAATCTCTTGAGTAATATGCTCTAGATGCTTTGTCATAGTATCACTAATAGAATCAATAGCACAGGTAGAGATGTTGAACCACTCTATAGGGGAAGTTTTTATAGATGATAATTTATCTTGTAAAAGAGTGTGAATAATGTTGTTTGTTTGTTTAAAACATTTTTTTTGTAAAGGAGAAATTATATGAGAGTCTGTTAAAAGTATGTTTTGTTGTGTCTGAGATATGTAATTTTCTACTAATGTTTGTAACTGTATGATTGAAACATACTGTTTACGTGTTATCTTTTTTTCTCCAAGAACTCCACCAATAATTGCCCGTAATTGCCCAAGATACTCTTGCACAAAATTTGTATTTTGGTAAATAAGAAAATGGTTTCTAATATTTTGGTCATTTGTAAAAAGAAGGAGTTTTTTTGTTTCTATCATCATGTTGAAAATAAGATGAGTATAAGCTTTAAAAGCTTGTACTTTTGTATAGGAAGAGTCTTTTACATGAGTATGTATAATGTTTATATTGCATAAAAGTTCAGAAGATTTTATGTGCGAAGCAACTTTTTCTATGTCATTTTGAAGTGTTTCTCTCTGTTTTTGTAGAAGTGCTAATGTCTCTTTATTTTTACTAGAGAGGTATATGTTTGTTAGACCTCTCTCTTTTTGTAACTCCTGTATGAGAGTGCGAAGAAGTACAATTTGTTTGAGTTTAGTATCTACTTTTGTTGTTTTAGTAATCTCTGTTGTTAATGTATGAATATCTGTCCAAATAGCAAAAATGGAAAGAGAAAGAAACATAATAAAAATAATATAAGTTAAGTATCTATTTATAATCATGCAGAATTATATATGGCTTTTGTTAAAGGAGTGTTAAAAGAATGCTAAAAGAGTGTTAAAAAAGTAAAAATTGGTTAAAATACTACATAAGTTATGAGAAGGTTGTATATGCTAGAAGAGACACAGATTAAGCATCTTGTAGAGAAAACAAAAAAATTAAAATTGCTTTATGTTGAAGATTCAAAGGAGATGCGAGATGTTGTTTTAGAATTCTTGTCTTTTTTCTTTGAGAATGTTTGTGTTGGGGTTGATGGAGAAGATGGTTTGACTCAGGCAAAAGAGAACGATTTTGACATTATTATAACAGATGTGAAGATGCCTAAACGCAGTGGTTTGGAGATGATAGAAGAGATTAAAAAGTTTAATGATAAAGTATCTATATTGGTGCTTTCAGCTTTTAATGAACCCGAATACTTTATGCAAAGTATTAAGTATAATGTTGATGGGTACCTCTTAAAACCTTTTGACCACAAGCAGTTTCTCTCAATGCTTTTAAAAGTAACGCAGAAGATAGAGAATGAAAAAGAGTTACTCTCTTACCATGAAAATTTAGAACAACTTGTGGAGGAAAAAACTAGAGAGATAGAACATAGATGTTTGCATGAATACTATACCGATTTGCCAAATGCAGTGATGCTTCAAGATGATTTGATGGCACAAGAATACCATCATATGTTGCTTTTAGATATATCTCATTTTTCTGTTTTAAATAAAGAGTATGGAAAAGAGTTTGCAAATCATGTCATTATAAGAACTGCAAGAATTTTAGAAAAACATATACATCAAAAAGCAAAGCTTTATAAGACGGAATCAGATAGATTTGCCATACTTATTAAAGATGCAAGCCTCAAAGATATCTACCTTTACTGTGATCAATTGGTCTCTTTTTTCGATACAAAAAATATACAAGTTGATGATTCTGAGATACATATCACTTTTAATATAGGGGTCGATATCATAAGAGCAGATGTATCGGAAACTTTGATTAATTGTGAATATGCACTTGACAAATCAAAAGAACTTGGAAGTAGGCACTACGAAATATATAATGAGAACAATGCTGCCTTTGTAGATGAAAAAGAGGCTATTAAATGGCTGCGTTTAACAAGAGAATTAATTTTAAATGAAGCCATTGAGCCCTATTTTCAACCTATTGAAAATGTTAAAACTGGTGAAATATACAAATACGAAGCCTTAGCTCGGGGTATCTATAAGGGAGAGGTGATAGCACCTTTTTATTTTATAAAACCTGCAGAAAAACTTGGTTTAGCAACATCTATAACACGCATAATGATTAACAAAAGTTTTGCTTTTTTCTCAGACAAAACAGAAAGTTTTTCCATTAACCTAACAGAGAGAGATTTGCTAGAGGGCTATCTTATTAAATTTCTCAAAGAGAAGCAAAAACAGTTTCACATTGAGGCAAAGAGAGTGACATTTGAGATTCTTGAAAATATAACTGTTGCTAAAAATTCCAAAAAAATAACCAAAAAGCTAAATCTTTTAAGAGAGATGGGCTTCAAGGTGGCAGTTGATGATTTTGGAATAGAAAACTCAAACTTTAGCCGACTTTTAGAGATAAATCTTGATTTTATTAAAATTGATGGCATTTTTATTAAAGATTTAAAACAAAATGAGAGAAATAGAACCATAACAAGAGCCATAGTAAACTTGGCTAAAACATTAAATATCCAAACAGTAGCAGAATATGTAGAAGATGAAGAGATTCATCAGATTATTAAAGAGTGTGGTATCGATTTTGCCCAAGGGTATCATATAGGTAAACCGATTCCTGAGTTGGTTAGTATATGAAACTCTCACATCTACAACAGATTGTAAAATATCTTCAAAATTTTAAAAAAATCTCTGCTATTCATAGAGTGAGTGATACAACACTCAAGGTGGTATTTGATAAAAACGACACCATCTACTTTAATATGCAACGCTCAAACTCCTCTATGTTTAAGTGTCAAGAATACCCCCGTTCAAAAGTTTACAATGCTCCTTTTGACGTGATAATTGCAAAACGATTTAATCGCTCAAATATACAAAACATAGAGCTTCTTCATGGCGATAAAATAGTTCGTATTAAAAGTTCTGTCGCATCGGCTTATAAAGAAGAAATTACTTACCTTCAACTAGAATTTACAGGTAAATATACAAATGTCATAGTTTTAGATGAGAATAACATTGTGCTTGAAGCACTGCGTCATGTTGATCTGTTTTCCTCTTTTAGAGAGGTGAGAGTGGGGCAAAAATTGCTTGACGTTCCTCCTGCTCCTTTTACACCAAAAGAGTACCCCATAGAAGATGTTGAGTCGTTTTTGTATGGCGTTTATGAGAAAGAACAAAGTGCTAAACTTCAAAATTTAAAAAAGCAAAAAATCGCCTTTTTAAATAAAAAGCTTAAAAAATTAGAGAAACTCTATGGGAAGTTAGATGATGAAAAAAGTTTGCAAGAGGAGGCTCAAAAAAATGAGCATCTTGGAAACTTGGTACTCTCAAATATACATAAGATTAAGCCCTATGCAATAGATTTAGAGTTAGAAGATTATGATGGACAAAAAGTAAGTATTACTCTTGAAAAACCCTATCCTAGTGCTTATATGATTAGCAATATGTTCTTTACTCGCTCCAAAAAAGCAAAACAAAAGGCAAAAAATCTTCACATAGAAGAGGAGTCTCTTCGCTCAAAAATAGAGCATATAAAGCTTTTTATACATACAGTAGAGGTGGCACAAGATACCGCCAAAATAGACTTGCTTTTTCCTAAACAGGTACAAAATAAAAAAATAAAACAGAATGATTCTATTGAAGTTTTTTGGATAGAGGGGTACAAGGTACAACTTGGTAAAAATGAAAAAGGGAACATAGAACTCCTGAAAAATGCCAGAGCAAAAGATATTTGGCTTCATATGAAAGAGCAACCCTCTACACATGTCATTATCTCGACAGACAAGCAAAATCTTCCAGAGCATATTATATATGCAGCTGCAAAATTGTGTGTAGAGTTCACTACAACTTCACAAGATAGATTTTTGGTCGATTATACTCCACGACGTGAAGTTACCATACAAAGTGGTGCGAATGTACTTTATAATAAGTACAAAACAATTGAGGTAGATACAAGGAGTTCGTGATGGCTATAGGGCCTATTGGTAATGCAATCTTTACAAACCAGATGACACCAGCTGCTACTTCTGTGCAAAATGCACATAACAACCGTGTAGATTTTCAAAATATGATTGCTCAATCTTCTGTACAAGAAAAAGAGGAAAAAGTCTTAGAGGTTCGTCCAACAGAAGAGAACCAAGAGGTTGACCCTGACCGAGAACACCAAAAAAATGAAGCAGATCAAGAGACGAAACGAAACAAAAAAAAGCCAAAGGATGAAGAAAATCTTGAAGCTACTCCAGAACCTTTCCATAAATTAGATATTAAAGTCTAATAAGATATAATCTCTTTTAAATACACTTTGGGGAAATATCACTATGTTTGAAAATAATAAAGAGAGAATTATTACAGGTTTGGCACTTTTAGCCGCTGTTTTTGTCATAGGTTTTATAGATAGTTTTTTTGTTATGTGGCTTGTGTTTGGTGTGATTTATCTTTTAGCTTTTCAAGAGGCTATAAAACTTTTTCAAGTGCAAAAAGATGGCTTACTCCCTTTTGCGATTGGTATTTGGCTTATTGCAGGCATCTACCCTTATGGAGATGACCTTTTTGTTTTAGCTGGGGTAGCATATGCAAGTGCCGTGGCGTTTAACAAAGAGATACCATGGAAAGATTTCTTCCCCTTTATATACCCAACTGCTGGTATGCTTTTTATGTTTACAATGTACCAAGAGTACGGAGTACTTTCTCTTTTATGGCTCTTAGCTGTGGTGGCTCTTACTGATGTGGGTGCATATGCCGTTGGTAAAAGCATAGGAAAGACCCCTTTTTGTGAGACATCTCCAAACAAAACTATGGAGGGTGTTGTAGGTGGCATCGCCGTAGCAACTCTTGGTGGTATGTTTTTTGGTTTACCTATTGTCGATTTGGGTGTGGCGTTTCTTGTAAGTTTTGCTGTTGCTGTTAGCTCCATTTTTGGAGATCTTTTTGAGTCTTCATTAAAACGAGCTGCTGGTGTAAAAGATAGTGGCGATTTACTCCCTGGACATGGTGGTATTTTAGACCGTATTGATGGGTATCTTTTTGGTGGAATTGTGATGCTTGTACTCCTTCGAGGTCTTGTTTAATTGGTACTTTTAGGCTCTACTGGCTCTATTGGAGTCAACACTCTTCTTGTCGCAAAAAAGTTTGGCATCGCTGTTGAGGTACTTGTATGTGGCTCAAATATTTCTCTTTTAAATAAGCAGATTCAAGAGCACTCTCCAAAAGTAGTTGTTATAGCAAATGAGGAAGACATCAAAGATGTTAATCACTCAAATGTTTATGCAGGAAGTGAAGCGATTCTCAGTGTTATAGCAGATAGTGCAAGTGAGCTTGTTGTTAATGCTCTTGTTGGTTTTTTAGGACTTCGTCCAACGCTTAAAGCCCTAGAGTGTGGTAAAAATGTTGCTCTAGCAAACAAGGAAAGCCTTGTTTCTTGTGGAGCATTTATAGACACTTCAAAAATTCAGCCTATAGATTCAGAACACTTCGGACTTTGGTATTTGCTTCAAGAGAGACCAATAGAGAAGATGATAATTACAGCAAGTGGAGGAGCATTTCGTGATTGGGATCTCTCACGATTAAAAAATGCGACACTTGCAGACACTCAAAAACATCCAAACTGGTCAATGGGACAAAAGATAACCATAGATTCGGCAACTATGGTCAATAAGATGTTTGAACTTTTAGAAGCTCGTTGGCTTTTTGGTGAGGGTACAAATGGAGTGAGTAAGTTTGATGCTGTGATTGAGACAAAGTCACTTATTCATGCACTTATAGACTTTAAAGATGGTTCTACAACAGCACATTTCGCAAATGCTTCTATGCAACTTCCCATTGCTTATGCACTTGATGTAAATATGCAAGAGAAAATTTTAAACCATGTTGATTTAGTAGAAGTAGGCTCTTTAGAATTTCGTAAAATACAAAGTGATCGCTACCCAATTTGGGAGATAAAAGAGGAACTTTTGGCAAACCCTGTTCGTGGGCTTGTTGTGAATGCTGCAAATGAAGCTGCCATAGAGCTTTTTATAGCACAAAAAATAGGCTTTATGGATATAAGCAAAAAGATTATAAATGCTTTTGAAAAGTTTACGCAAGCTCCTAAAAATGTAGAAGATGTTTTTGCTTTAGATGCACAAGTAAGAGATTATGTAAGAGGTACTTTATGATTCATGGCGTTTCACTTTTTGCAAATGTAGGGATTGCTGAGACCTACATCCATAAACATGGCATAAAGATTGCCGTAGCGAATGAACTTTTAAAAAATAGAGCAGAGTTTCATGCACAGATGCATAAAAAATGTAAGATGGTGCAGGGTGATATTACAAGTGATGAAGTTTTTCAAGAGGTTTTAGCTGAGGCAAAAAAGAAAAAGTGTGATTTTCTTATAGCTACCCCTCCATGTCAAGGGATGAGCCTTGCAGGAAAAATGCAAGAGGATGACCCTAGAAACTCTCTTATTAAGTATGTTATTAAACTTGCCCAAGAGTTACAGCCAAACAACATTCTTATAGAAAATGTTCCCAAAGTTCTTAACACTTACCTTGTGCATAAAAAAGAGAAGATTAAAATTACCGACTTTATTAAGCAATCTCTTGAGCCATTAGGTTACATTATAAACCCTGTGGTTGTAGATGCCGCAGATTATAAAACGCCACAGAGTCGTAAACGTGCTATCTTTCTTATCTCAAAATTACACAAGTGGGAACTACCCCCTAAAGAGCCAAAAATTACTGTTCGTGAAGTTATAGAACATCTTCCCCCTTTAGAGAGTGGAGAGAGTTCAAGCATCGCGTTTCATAGAGCTAAAACACATAATGAACGCCATATCTCTTTTTTAAAACACACCCCAACAGGCAAAACTGCATTGCATAACAAAGTGCATTACCCCAAAAAGGCAGATGGTACACGCATAAAGGGTTATGACACCACCTACAAACGTATAGAGTGGGATAAACCAGCCCCAACTATTACTATGGCAAATGGTTCTGTTTCAAGTCAAAATAATGTTCATCCAGGACGACTTAGAGAAGATGGTACATATAGCGATGCTCGCGTTTTAACACTTAAAGAGATTTTTATTTTAACAGGTTTACCAGACAACTGGACCCCTCCAGAGTGGGCAAGTGAAAACCTCATTCGTCAGGTTATAGGGGAGGGTGTTCCCCCTCGTCTTATAGACTCTCTTTTAAGTACAATGCCAAGATAAATAGCCATGAATCATTACAGATGGCAAGCCCCTGGAAATGGGAAAATTTTTGACAAACCCTTAGGGGAAGCTAGCTATATGAATACACGAAGTATAAGTGTTTTACACTATATAGCAGAGCAAAAAAAAGTCTCACAAGCTCAGTTTGAGAGGGAGATAAAAGAGTATCTCGCACTCCATACAGAGTATGAACCAAACGACTCAACCCCTGCACATTTTTTTAGGCCTCTTTTGTTTTTAGGTTTTTTAAAGATGAGTACAAATAAAGTGATAGAACTGAGCCTTGAAGGGGAGAAGTTTTTACACTTTTATGAGAGAGGTGAGTACACAAAGTGTAAAAAGTACATCTTAAATCAGCTTGATAACTCCACTTACCCAAACATCGCGACCAAAGAGATAAAGCTACAAATTTTCCCTTTTCGTATACTTTTTAAACTTTTGCTTTTAGAAAAAGAGAGAGGACTAAGTAAAGAGTTTATAAAAGAGCAACTTATCTACTTACGAGAGAGTGATGACTTAGCCCTTTATATGAAAACAAAAGATATACAGAAGATAAAAAAAGACAAAGAGTACGATAAATTTTATACTTGGGTTGTCAACTCTTTACTGAACATAGAGATTCTCTCAAAAAGGGGAAATTACTATTTTATAGCAGAAGATTTAGTTGAAGAGGTAGAGATTTTGTATGCAAATATTAGTTTTGATGCACTCTTTTTTCATGATGAAACACTTTTATGCCAGCTCGATAAAAAAGTAGCTCAAGAACGCTATAAACGCGATGCAAGACTTATAGCAGAGGCAAAAGAACGCGATGGTTTTTACTGTGTACTTTCAAAGGAGCATAAAACTTTTCTCTCAAAAGGGCAAAATTATGTGGAAGGGCACCATATAATTCCTATGTTTCAGCAAAAAAATTATCTTTTTAATCTTGATGATGTAGATAATATTATCTCTTTATGTCCAAATTGTCATAGGGAGATCCATTCAAGTGACGATAAAAAGGATATACTTACACAAGTGTATAAGAAGAATCAAAGATATATGAAGAATAATGGTGTGAGTGTAGATGATCTTTATAAGATGTATCTGTGCTCATAATCTAAAAAGGGAGTGCTAATGTTAATAGATAAGATTATTCAATATATCGCTTTATCATCTCCTATTAAAATTATAATGTTAACAACACTGTTTGTTCTTGCTGGTTCCATACCTATGGTGTATGTTTTTAGTTATCTTTTTGATGAGCCTTATAGTATGTTTTTGCTCTCTATTTCCATTTTTTTACCTTTAATTCTTACCCCTGTTACTATATCGTTTTTAATTAGACTTACAACTCGTTTAGCTTATGTAAAAAAGTATTTAGATGAGGAGATTAGCAAAAACAAGCAAAAAGATATTATTTTATTTGAGCAGGCAAGGTTTGTTCTTATGGGCGAGATGATGGCAAATATCTCTCATCAGTGGAAGCAACCACTCAATACCATTAACCTAGCTCTTTTAAATATGAAGCTTTCTGATTTAGAATCTACAAATAAAAACTATGATATCATTGAAGATAATGTGAATTATTTAGCATCAACCATAGATGATTTTATCTCTTTTTTTGACAAAAGAACTCACTTTGAGATGAAAACATTAGAGGCTATTAAAAAAGAGATTCTTAGTATTATTGATGCACATATTAAAAATAAAAATATAGACCTTGAGGTACTAATAGATGAAAGTTATGGTGAAATTCGTATAGCCTCTTCAATCTCTCAAGTGGTTCTCAATTTAATAAATAATGCCAAAGATGCCCTTGAAAATGCAGAGGTAAAAAAGATTCGAGTTCAGTTTTTAGTCAATGAATTTGGCTTAGAAGTAGAGTGTTGTGATAGTGGTTCTGGTATTGATGAAAGTATAAAAGATAAAATTTTTGCACCCTATTTTACAACAAAAGAGAAAACTCAAGGAACAGGTATAGGACTCTATATGTCTAAAGAGATAATTCATAAAATTTTTGATGGGAAAATAAATATTAGCTCGCGTTCACTCTCTCGTAGTACACTGTACCCTGCAACAAATCTTGAAAAAACATGCTTTTTTATCGCTTTGCCATATTCACAAAATTGTTACATGAAGGAAGAAAAACAATGATTTTAAGTATTGAAAGCTCTTGTGATGATTCAGCAATTGCCATTACAGAGATAGCAACAAACAAACTACTTTTTCATAAAAAAATAAGCCAAGAGTTAGAGCATAGTGTGTATGGTGGTGTGGTCCCAGAACTCGCAGCACGTTTACATGCAGAAGCCCTTCCTAAGATTCTTGAACAAGTCAAAGAGTATTTTCCTCAACTCAAAGCAGTAGCTGTTACGGCTACTCCTGGGTTAGCAGTAACACTTGTGGAAGGGGTTACGATGGCTAAAGCAATTAGCATTGCTTTAAAAATTCCTCTTATTGGAGTGAACCATCTTATTGGGCATATCTACTCTCTCTTTATAGAAAAAGAGACTAGCTTCCCTTTAACTGTTCTTCTTGTATCAGGTGGGCATACTCAAGTGATGGAGGTTAAAAGTCTTAGAGAGATTCAGACAGTCGCTAAAAGTATGGACGATAGTTTTGGCGAGAGCTTTGATAAGGTCGCAAAGATGATGGGCTTAGGTTATCCTGGTGGTCCAGCAATTCAAGAACTTGCAAAAGATGGAGACAGACTAGCACATAATTTTACAGTGCCTCTACATCAATCTCCCCTTATCGCGTTTAGCTACTCAGGGCTTAAAAATGCAGTGCGTTTAGCAGTTTTAGAAGAGGAGAAAAAAGAGTATCCAAACTTTCAGGACATAGCTGCTTCTTTTGAGCATATTGCAACAAAACATCTTACAATGAAACTTAAAAAGTATTTTAAAACACATAAGCCAGAAACCTTTGCCATAGTGGGTGGAGCTTCAGCAAACTTGTACCTACGTGGACAAATAGAAGAACTCCTGAAGCCACATAATGCAGAGCTTATTTTAAGTGAACTTAAATACTGCTCGGATAATGCCGCAATGATAGGTCGTGTGGCTGTCGATATGTATAAAGAGGGTATATTCTCCTCTTTAGAATCTTTAGATATCGCACCAAAAAGTACTTTGTAGTAATACTTAAGTATAAAGTGATTAGAATTGAGTATGAGCTTTTTGAAAAAATTTAAAATCAATAAAACTGTTATATATATATTTTTATCTTTTTTCCTAACATTACAAACTTTATCGTATTTATATGTTCATGCACAAGAGAAAAAAGCAGTAGAATTTTTAGAGAAAAAAAGTGAAAATAATTTTGATGAGCAGGTTCGCTTCTCAAGTAATTACCTCGCAAAACTCTCTCAAATGCTTTACGATACTGTTATAAACACAGAATCAATGAAAAATATTATGGCCGCGGCTTCACAAACTAAAGATAAAAAAACTTTAGCAAAATTAAGAAAAAAGCTCTATAACGAGTATATTGGTTCTTATAATTACATGAAAACAAAGTTTGTGCGTCAATTACATTTTCATTTACCTGGTTGTATTAGTTTTTTACGTTTTCATCGACCAAATAAATTTGGAGATTCTCTTGTGGGAATAAGACCAACATTAGAGTATGTTAATGAGCATAGACATTTTATACATGCCTTTGAAGAGGGGAGAATCTTTAACGGATTTAGAAATGTTTACCCTATTTTTAAGGGCGATGTTTTTGTTGGTACGGTAGAGATTTCGTACTCTTTTACAGCAATTCAAGAGATGATTCATGAGGTAAATGACTCCTCTTTTTTGTTTTTGATTAATAGTGATGTTGTTCATGCAAAAGTTTTTAATGAAGAGACATCTAATTATAAAAAGAGTGAATTTAAAGATCTTTTTTATGATAAAAAAGCACTTACAGATCAAAAAGAGTTGAGTTTAGAACAACTACATATTATCAATACAAATGTGGCACCTCTTGTTAAAAAGCAATTGCAGAAAAAAGAGGCATTTTCTATTCTTTTTCATGATGAAAAACTCCTAGGAGATCGTACTCTTACGATTAATTTCTTACCACTGAGGAATCTTTACCACAAACAAGTTGCTTACATTGTTAATTATGAGTTTGATGAAACCGTAGATTTAGTGATATTAAGAAATCAAACACTTTTAATCTCTTTAACTCTTTTGAGCCTTTTTATTAGTTTACTTGTAAGCATAATGGTACAACATTATAGAGAGAAAGAGCAAAGTGTTTATAAAATTGCAACACACGACACCTTAACGAACATATATAACAGATACGGATTAGCAGAGGTTATGAAGCAAAAGATTGGAGAATTTCATCGTTTTAATCGTGATATGAGCATTATATTTTTTGATATTGACCATTTTAAAAGGGTCAATGATGTTTATGGACATGAGATTGGTGATATTGTTTTAAAAAAATTAGCAAACTTGGTGAGTTTAAATATTAGAACAAGCGATATATTTGCACGTTGGGGTGGGGAAGAGTTTGTTATTATTTTACCTGAGACATCTTTGCTTGATGCAGTTATTTTAGCTGAGAAATTAAGAGGAGTTATTGAAAAGTATAATTTCAATACTCCTAAACAGATTACTTGTAGCTTTGGAGTAACAAGTTTTTATGGAAAGGAAACAGAAGATGATGTACTTAAAAGAGCCGATAAATACCTTTACAAAGCAAAAGAATTGGGAAGAAATAGAGTCATTAGCGAGATAAATACTTAAACGAATCTTATGTCAAAACACTCTTTTTTTAAATAAGAGTAAAATTATCCGATTTAAAATATACTTCTGCCAACAAACGCAAAAGGCGTTAAAAAATTAAATAAAAGGATTTGAATATGGCAACAACTAAATTCAAAGGTACGGACGTAGAGTTATTAGGAAATGAAGTAAATGTTGGAGATAAAGCTCCAGAGGTAACAGTTGTTAACTCTGATGGTTTAGGTGATGTTGTAGTTGGTGGGGCTCAAGGTCATAAACAACTTATCATCGTTGTTCCTTCTTTAGATACTGGTGTATGTGCTACTGAAACTCGTAATTTCAATGCAAAAGCTTCTTCTTTAGATGGTGTTAAACCAACTATCGTTTCTCTTGACCTTCCATTTGCTGCTG
>Ga0256828_1001280_pt1 | contig 15847 bp, 11 predicted proteins | sample CV88metaG_FD_185993 | JGI IMG/M metagenome (GOLD analysis project Ga0256828, IMG submission 185993) | Hydrothermal vent microbial communities from East Pacific Rise, Pacific Ocean - CV88 | ecosystem: Environmental > Aquatic > Marine > Hydrothermal vents | place: Pacific Ocean: East Pacific Rise...
AGATACTTGCTGCGTTTAACAATACAACTGCGTTTAGTGATAAGGGCTTAGACCTTTATGGTGGAGGGAAGGCTAGTGAAAATATCATAGCAGAATTAACTAAAGAAAAAAAATAGCAAAATGTTTGAAATAGCAAAATGGTATAATAATTATCAATCACCAGCTGTTCTTATGATAGATGATTTGAGTGATGCATATATTGATGTTTATGATAAAAATTATATGAATGACTGGGGTTATTTATGTAATAAAGATGAATCATCATATGTTTTTTTAAAAAAAGAATTATTAAATAAATTTCCAAATATTAAAATTACATTTTTTGTTCCATATTCTAAACACAATGTAATAAATGTAAATAGTAAATTTAAGTATAAAAAATATGCTATAGGAGAACGATATGAATTTATTGAATTTCTTAAAATATTGGTAAATTCGGGACATGAAATAGCTCATCATGGTTCTAATCATGGTAAGTATATAGATGAAAAGAAAGTAACTACTGTTAATAATTGGATACATGAATGGGCATTATTTGATAAAGTAGAAATTGGAGTGATGACAACTTTAAAAGGTGTAAAAATTTTTAAAAATGTATGTAATATTGATATAGCTGGTGGGAAATATTGTGGATATGTTATTAAAGAAAACTCTCAAGAAATTATCGATAAGTGTAATTTTTTATATTGGTGTGATAAGCCAAGTTACAATATTAGTCAATATAATGAAGGTTTTTTTGGAAAAAATAATATTATTTCTTTTCCTACAAATTATGCAGGGAACTCTTTTGTTAGATTAACATATTTATCAGGAGATAAACAAAGAGATATAAAGAAAAATATTTTTAAATATTTTCAACCCATTTATAGTTTTTACAGCTACATACGATTATATAGATTATATATGAGTGGTCATATTATAAGTATTCAAGAACACTATTCTCCTTCAACTACTGCTGGTACAGTTCAATCAGCAAATATCGTAACTGATATTAAAAGTTTGAATAAAATTTTTAGTTTTTTGAATAATTTATCTATTTGGTATGCAACATGTGTGCAAATAGCAGAATATATTTATGTACGTGAAAATACAAACTTAAATATAAAAAATAATCAGTTGATTATTAATATCAAGTTAAATAAAAAAATATCTGAACATATTGTTACAGTAGCAAATAAATTTTTTTTTAAACTTAGTAAATCTAATCTAATTATAGAAGCAATAGAAAATAATGGGCTATATGTTGTTAATTTATTATTAAAAGATGAAATAACAGTATATACTATTATCAAAGATTAAAATACTACAAATAATGTTATAATTTAAAAATTTAACTTCGTTAAAAATAATGATGAAATATGTTGAAAAAAGGAACTATAATATGAAAATAAAAAATAAGAATATTGATAGTTCAAAAAAGAAAGTAATTGTTTTATTAACAAATTCTTTTCCTTATGGAAAAGGAGAAGCATTTCTTGAAACAGAAATTTTATATCTTTCTCAAGTATTTGAAGTTATATATATTATCCCAACAAGTAAAAGTACTTTACAAAGAGATGTTCCAAAAAATGTATATGTTAGTGATATGTTTATTAATGCAAGAATATCAAAAATGAAGCGTGTAGTATATACATTTTTTACTTTTATATTTTATGATGCAATTATAAAGGACTTTCCTGATTCTTTATCAATATCTTATTTAAAATTAAATTTTATTTGGAGTTTTAATACTATGCTATTGCTAAAAATATTAAAAAATTTCATAAAAGAAAAAAAAATTAATTTACAAACTACTATTTTTTACAGTTATTGGTTTTCAGCAGGTACTAATGCTATCGTTTTATTAAAAAATTATTATGATATTAAAGGTGTGACACGAGTTCATGGAGGTGATTTATATGAATCAACGAATAATATTAAAACATTTCCATATCGAAATTTTGCATTAAATCATATAAATAAAGTTTTTTCAATTTCTAATGATGGAGTGAAACATATAGAAAATAGATATAATGTAAAAAATATTTTATTAAGTCGACTGGGTGTTTTTAGTCGAGGAAGAACAGTTGTACCGGAACTTCATGATAGTATTCATATCGTTAGTTGTTCATATATAAGTACAATAAAGAGAGTACATTTGATTGCTGAAATTGTTAAACATTTGAAATATAAAAAAATAATATGGACACACTTTGGAATAGGGAATGATAATAAATTAACTAAAATATTAACTAAAATTGATAATAGAATTATCATAAGATTTATGGGGCAAAAGGATAATAGTTATATTTTAAATTTTTATCATGAAAATAGTATTGATCTTTTTATAAATGTGAGTACATCTGAAGGAATTCCAGTGTCTATTATGGAAGCTATGTCGGCAGGTATACCTACCTTAGCTACTGATGTCGGTGGAACATCTGAAATTGTTAAGGATGGATATAATGGTTTTCTTCTTAGAAAGCATTTTGATATAAAAGATGCTATTGAGAAGTTAACAATAATAAAAAACAGAAATATCGTATTTAGTGATAATGCATATAAAACTTGGGAAAGTGAGTTTAATGCAGAAGAAAACTATACGAAGTTTTCAAAAATATTACAAAATTTATAATATAAGGAACATAAAATGAATATAGTTCATGTGACACAATTTTTTCATCCTGAACGTGGATATCAAGAAAATCATTTATCAATTTTACAATCAAAAGAAAATCACAAAGTAACAATTATTTGTACAGATGATTTGAGTTTATGGGGTGTTGATTATTATACAATGAAACAATTAGATCAAGAGTTTACGGATAAATATAATATAACTATTATTCGTTTACATAAAATATTTGAGTTTTCAACTCGCATCTTTGTTAAAGGAATATTTCAAACATTAGATCTATTAAAGCCAGATTTACTAACTATTCATGCTGTGTCTTTACCTATGTCTTTAAGTGCAATGAAATGGGGATCTAAAAACAATATTAGAATGATAGTTGATGATCATATGGTTGAAGCAGGTTCTTTTAATAATTTTTCTCAAAATTTTTATATTGTGTTTAAGAAACTTTTTCCTTTATATCTGAAAATATTTAATATTCAAATAAATAAATGGATTGCAGTCAGTGGTGAAACCAAAGATTTCATGAAAAAAAATTATGCTATTAATGATGAGATTGAAATTGTACCACTTGGCTTTGATGATTCTACTGTTTTTTATGATGAAAAAGGAGGAAAGCAGTGGTTATCAGATAATAAATTACCTTTAGATAATCCATATATCCTTTATATTGGTAAATTAGATAACATGAAAAATCCTATTGACCTTTTGGAGCCATTTAAAATCTTTCATAAAAAACATCCAAATTTTAAGCTTTTAATGGTTGGTGATCCTTCTGAAGAATATGCAAAAAATTTGAATGATGAAATAGAAAAATTGAGATTAAAAGAAATTGTTTTATTAGTTAAATCTATACCTAATAATCAAATGAGAAAAGTTTTTTCAATTGCTTCAATGACTATTTGGCCACATGGCTCATCTATGGCTATGTTAGAAGCAATGGCTTGTAATTGTCCTGTAATCGCACCAAATATAACTGTAAATAAAGAAAGGTTGGCTAATTATAGAGGTGCTATGTTTATAGAAAATAATAACAACGATTTGGTACTAAAAATGGATTATGTGTTGCAAAATAAAACTAAGTTAACATTAAATGCAAAAAAATGGGTAGATTGTTTTGCATGGAGTAAGTTAATGGATAGATTTTTATAATGAAAATTATAATAAATACATCAAATTTGTATGTTGGTGGTGGTTTACAAGTGGCAATCTCTTTTCTTCATGAATTATTATATTTAAAAACTTCACACTCATATTATATATTTTTATCATTGGCAGTAGAAAAGCAATTGGATAAAAATATTTTTTCAGATCAATTTCATTTTTATACTATAATAAAATCTCCAGCTTCTTTAAGAACGAGGAAAAAAATTGTGTCACAGTTAAATATTTTAGAAAAAGAAATTGAGCCAGATATTATTTTTTCTATTTTTGGTCCTACATACTGGACACCAAAAGCAAAACATATAATGGGATTTGCTGTGCCATGGCTGTTACAAAAAGATTCTGTAGCCTATAAAGAACTTAATATTTTAAAAAGAATTAAAATGAAATTATGGGTGGAATATATAGCTTATTTTACGAAGCACAATGCAACTGAATACATTATAGAAACAGAAGATGGAAAAAATAGGCTCTCCCATGTTCTTAATGTAAATAAAAAAAATATATTTGTAGTTGGGAATAGTTATAGCTCAATTTTTAATGATTCTAACCTCTTAGATGAAAAAAATGAAGATTATAAATTTTTACCTATGAAGCAAGATAATGAATTTAGATTATTACTTATATCTCATAATCATCCTCACAAAAATTTAAAAATAATCAATGATATTTTACCATTATTAGATGGTATAAATGTGAAATTTATTTTGACAATAGATAAAAAGAGTTATGAAGAATTATTTAATGATGAATTGGATAAAATCATAAATATTGGTCCAATTAAACAAAAATCATGTCCATCTCTTTATCAACAGACTGATGCGATGTTTTTGCCAACATTACTTGAAGTTTTCAGTGCATCTTATCCAGAAGCAATGAAGATGAAAAAGCCAATTCTGACATCAAATTATTCATTTGCGATAGATATATGTGGAGATGCTGCGCTCTATTTTGATCCGTTGGATCCTCAGGATATAGTAAATAAAATTAAACAACTTATTGAAGATAAAAGCTTACAAATTAAACTTATAAAAAAAGGACAAAATAGGTTGAAAGAATTTGAAACAGCTCATAGTCGAGCACAAAAGTATATTGATATATGTGAACAAATAGTAAATAAAGAAAAAGGAAAAAAAAATGTTTAAAGATAAAGTTCTACTTATAACTGGGGGAACGGGCTCATTTGGAAATGCTGTCCTTAGAGGTTTTTTAAATACAAATATAAAAGAGATCCGAATATTTTCTCGTGATGAAAAGAAACAAGATGATATGAGAAAAGTTTATGTAAATAATAAGCTTAAGTTTTATTTAGGTGATGTTAGAGATGTGAATTCTGTTAATGATGCAGTTCGTGGTGTTGATTTTATATTTCATGCTGCAGCACTTAAGCAAGTGCCATCATGTGAATTCTACCCTATGCAGGCAGTACAAACAAATATAATAGGTACTGAAAATGTACTTAATGCAGCTATTGATGCTAAAGTAAAAAAGGTTATAGTACTCAGCACAGATAAAGCTGTTTATCCTATAAATGCGATGGGAATTAGTAAAGCTATGATGGAAAGAGTAGCAGTAGCAAAGAGTAGAAATCTTAATGATAATGATACTATGATTGCATGTACGAGATATGGTAATGTAATGGCTAGTCGAGGTTCTGTTATACCTCTTTTTATAAATCAGATTAGAAATGGTAAAAGTATTACAATTACTGATCCTGCTATGACTAGATTTATGATGAGTTTAGAACAAGCAGTTGATTTGGTAATATTCGCATTTAATAATGGTAAAAATGGTGATATATTCGTGCAGAAAGCACCTGCTGCCACTATTGAACTTTTAACTAAAACTTTAACAAATATGCTTAACAGACCTGAGCATGAAGTTAAAATTATAGGTACAAGACATGGTGAAAAGCTTTATGAAACATTGCTGACAAAAGAGGAGATGGTCAAAGCAATTGATATGGATAAATACTATAGAATCCCATCCGATGAAAGAGATCTTAATTATACTAAGTTTATGGAAGATGGTGAAGAAGTGGTTACACAAGCTGATGAATATCATTCTCATAATACGTATAGACTGAATGAAGAAGAGCTTAAAGAAATGTTACTAAGTCTTATAGAAATACAGGATGATTTAAAAGAATTTGGTGTAATTTAGATGAACATACTTATTACAGGTGCTGATGGTTTTATTGCTAAGAATTTAATTGAATATTTACGACAAGAAAATAAACATCAATTGTATTTATATACTAAAAAAGATTCTGATTCTATTCTTGATGCTTATCTTAAAGAAGCAGATTTTATTTTTCATTTGGCAGGAGTTAATAGACCTCAGACAATAGATGAGTTCTATGAAGGTAATAGTAACCTTACAAAGAAAATTGTTGATATTTTAAGGAAAGAGAATAAAAATACTTCTATTTTACTTTCATCTTCAATACAATCTTCTTTAGATAATGATTATGGCAAGAGTAAGCGTGAAGCAGAAACTATTTTATTAGAATATTCGAAAGATATGAATGCTAATATTTTTATTTATAAACTTCCAAATGTTTTTGGTAAATGGTCTAAGCCAAATTATAACTCAGTGATATCTACATGGTGTAACAATGTTGCAAATAATTTAGCTATCAAAATAACAGATAGATCAGTTAAATTAAGTCTTGTTTATATAGATGATGTTGTAGAATCGTTTTTAGAAAAAATAGAAAGTTTAGAGAATGCAAAATATTTTGAAATAAAACCAGTTTATAAAAAAACTTTAGGTGAAATAGAAAAGTTACTTTATGAGTTTAAAGAAAATAGAACTTCTTTAATCATACCAAATGTAGCTTCGGGCTTTGAAAGAGCATTGTATGCTACTTACTTGAGTTTTTTGTCTACAGATGATTTTTCATATACTATAAAAGGCCATAGAGATACCCGTGGTACTTTTTACGAAATACTTAAAACACTTAATAGCGGACAATTTTCACTTTCTACAACAGCCCCAGGTATTACAAGAGGAAGTCATTATCATCATACTAAAAATGAAAAGTTTCTTGTTGTAAAAGGTAAGGCTCTTATTCAATTTAGGCATATTCTCAAAGATGAAGTTATTAGTTATGAAGTCAGTGATAAAAAAATGGAAGTAGTAGAAATGATACCTGGGTATACACATAATATAAAAAATATAGGTACCGAAGAAATGATATTATTTTTATGGGCAAATGAAAACTTTAATAAAGATAAACCAGATACATATTTTTTAGAGGTATAAAATAATGAAAAAATTGAAAATAATGACAATAGTTGGCACAAGACCAGAAATAATTCGTTTATCTGCAGTAATTTCAAAACTTGAATATTCAAATGCAATAGAACATATAATAGTACATACTGGACAAAATTATGACTATGAACTTAATGAGGTGTTTTTTAATGATTTTAATTTACGTAAACCAGACTATTTCTTAAACGCAGCAGGTAATAGTGCTACTGAGACTATAGGAAAAATATTAATAGAGATTGATCCTCTTTTTGAAGTGGAAACTCCTGATGCAGTATTGATTTTAGGGGACACAAATAGTTGTTTATGTGCAATTCCTGCCAAAAAAAGGCACATACCAATATTTCATATGGAAGCTGGTAATAGATGTTTTGACCAAAGAGTTCCAGAAGAAACTAATAGAAAAATTGTAGATCATATAAGTGATGTAAATCTGACTTATAGTGATATAGCAAGAGAGTATTTGTTAAGAGAAGGTTTATCTGCTGATAGAATTATAAAAACTGGTAGTCCAATGTTTGAAGTAATTAATAGTAAACTTAAAGATATAGAGGCCTCTAATATACTTAGTGAATTAAAACTGGACAAAGGAAGATATTTTGTTATATCTGCTCATAGGGAAGAAAATATCAGTAGTGAAAAAAATTTTTTAGATCTTGTGGATACTTTAAATGAAATTGCAGAACTCTATAAATTACCAATAATAATTTCAACACATCCTAGAACAAGAAAGATGATAGAATCAAAAGATATAAAATTTCACTATTTAATTTCACTCATGAAACCTATGGGCTTTAATGATTATGTAAAGCTTCAAAAAGATTCAAATGTTGTTTTAAGTGATAGTGGAACTATTAGTGAAGAATCTTCTATCTTAGGATTCAAAGCATTAAATATTAGAGAAGCACACGAAAGACCAGAAGCAATGGAAGAAGCTAGTGTAATGATGGTAGGACTTGAAAAAGACAGAATTCTACAAGGACTGGAAGTTTTAACAACACAAACAGTTGATAAATTAAGGAAAGTAGCTGATTATAGTATGCCAAATGTATCAGATAAAGTATTAAGAATAATTTTAAGTTATACTGATTATGTAAATAAAACAGTTTGGAAAAAAAATTAATATGAAAATTTGTCTAATTGTTGATGATTATATGCCTAATAGTATTAAAATCGCTGCTAAAATGATGCATGAATTAGCTATAGAATTCACAAATAATGGACATCAAGTATCTGTAATTACACCTGATTCAAATATAACATCAAAGGTGGATAAATTAATATTAGATAATGTTGAAATATATAGATTTAAAACTGGACAGATTAAAAATACAGCTAAAATACATAGAGCAATTAATGAAACATTGCTATCTTTCAATGCATGGAGATCATGTAAAGATATTATACAAAAAAATAAACATGACTTGATTATATATTATTCTCCAACCATATTTTTTGGACCATTAATCAAAAAATTAAAAAGAGAGTGGAATGCTCCTAGTTATTTGATTTTAAGAGATATTTTTCCTCAATGGGTTATTGACAATGGAATATTGAATGAAAATTCTCTGATTACGAAGTATTTTAAGTATTTTGAAAAATTGAATTATATTAATGCTGATAGAATTGGTTTGATGTCAAAAAAGAACTTGGAGTGGTTTAATCAACATTATGACTTTGATTGTAAGGTAGAAATTCTTTATAATTGGGCATCAGATAGTACAGCTGTGAACAATGCTACACCTTTTAGAAAAAAATTCAATTTAGAGAATAAAATTATATATTTTTATGGTGGAAATATTGGCCATGCACAAGATATGATGAATTTAATACGACTTGCAAAAAATATGCAGAAATATAAAAAATCACATTTTGTTTTTCTTGGTGAAGGAGATGAAGTTAAATTAGTTCATAAAGCAATACATCAAGACAATATTAGCAATATTACATTATTACCTTCTGTATCTCAATCAGAATTTAAAAATATCTTATCTGAGATTGATGTAGGTTTATTCAGCTTGAATTATAAGCATAAAACACATAATTTTCCTGGAAAACTACTTGGATACATGTGCGAAAGTAAGCCAATTTTAGGAAGTGTAAATCCAGATAATGATTTGAAACATCTTATAGAATCAGCAGAAGCTGGGTATATTGAAGTTAATGGAGAAGATGAAAAATTGTATAATAAAGCGATTAAATTACTTAATAGCGATTCTAGAAAGCATATAGGTGAAAATGCAAATAATTTACTTCATCAAACTTTTTCCGTGCAATCTGCAGCTAAAAAAATTCTTAAAATAGTGGATACAATTTAAAAGTATTATTATGGTATAGTAAATTATTCTTTATTATATGGAGATTTGATTATGAAAAATACATTAAAAGTATACTCAATAGTTTTAGCTATTTCATTTTTATTTATAGGTATTACTTTTTATTATTATACAATAAAACCAATAGCTCAAAAAAAGGAAGCTTCTAAAGTAATTAAAGGTATTTCATTGAATTACATTGGTTCTGCAATCATAAAAGATTTTAATCAAATTGATATAGATAAGTACCAAACAGCTGCAGGTATTTATGATTTATCTACCATGGCTGCGCATGTTACTACACAGATGAAAAGTACTTTTTCAAATGTAACTACAAGGTCTTTACCATTAGTAGCAAATTGGAATACAGGTATACCAGAGTATGAAAATGGATTAGATCCAATGTATATGATTAATAAACTTGCAAATGGTGAACATGTTGTTGTGTCATGGAAAATAGATCCATATTATGCTGACAATATTGGTCTTATATATTATGAAACTTCAATAAAAAAAGCTAAAGAGCTTGGACTACCGTTAGTATTTATTCTTCCTTCTCCTGAATCTGCTCTTTATAAGGACAGTGTATATTTTGGAATGGACAAAACTCAAAATCCAAATGTTATAACTTCAAATGGTTATATTATCCAAAAACTTAGTCCATTTGGACCAGATAGCTTATGGAATGAAATTGGAGAACAGTGGAGTAGTACATCATTAATGACGCAGCTCCAAGTATGGTATCCTAATCCTCCATTAATATTATTTGTAAGTGAAAATGAAGCGAATAAACTTTCGTGGAATGAGCTTGGCACTTCATCACGATATATTCAAGAATATTCTACAGATCAAGATGATGAATTTAAAAGAACACTCGTAAATGCAAAATGGATGGAAAAATATCGTCAGCTTCATGAAGGTTTCAAAAAAGGACTTATTCAAAAAAGTTGGAAAGAAAATGTAAAATTTGTAAGTCGTAATCAATTAGCTATAAATATGGGGAAAAGTGTCAATTGGCTTGATACAGCAACGACAACAAAAGTATGTGCTAATATTTGGCCTATGACTTCTGATGCATTGAGTGTAAACTTCAATCTTAATGGAGATAAAACAGACTATACGGACAATGCACCACATATTACAGCAAATAATCTACTCTTTATGCTTGATGAAGCAAAGCAAATGAATCCAAACTTTACTTTTGAACTTAACTTAAATGCAAACAATAAAATAAATAATCTAAATAGGTACAGAGGATATGCACAATTTGCATTATGGTTGTTAAGACCAAGCATAGTTAGGGATACAACAGCTAAAACATCGAAAGATGAAATAAATCCATTTTTCCAAGAAGTGATAGACTCAGTAGAACTTATAAATTACAATGATATATTAGCAGATTTTTGGAAAAATGGAAAACTTGTAATAAATGGTAATAGTCCGTTAAGAAAAAATATTCCTAATCAATATAAGGATGTTCCCAGATGGTTTTTATTAGATAATGATGCATCTCAAAAAGTATGGGCTTTTACTCTTATTAAGGGAACTCGCCCAAACCGACAATGGCTAGTTTATGCTCAATCTCCAGAGAATAATTTAAGTGATATAACTATAACAATCCCCAATTTTAGAAATATAATGGTAAATGTGACTCAAAAAGGATCATTTTATATTGTAGATGAAAATATGTCTAATACTAAATTGATTAGTAATCAGATAAAAAAAACAAAATACAATAAAGAAGAATTATTTATAAGTAATTCTCATTCTGGTGAAAAATTTAAATTTAATTTTACTGAATCAAGTATGACAAAATGGGCTTCAAATGGTGAGTTTACAATTAATTATTTAGGTTTCACAAATGAAAAAATGTTTAATGGTAAAAAAACATTTAAGATTGATATTACGCTTGAAAATGCTACATATTGTAATCTTCAAATTCCTTTAGAGAAAAGAATACCTGCAACCGGAAATCTTCAACTATCCGTTAATTATTTTATTTCTAATAAGAATGAAGGTCAAATAGCTTTTGGTTGTAGTTACTCTTATTATCCATCAAGTTTGAATGGTTTAGTATCAAGCAGTAAATTTTCTTTACCCTCTAGTCGATGGAATTTTACTTCAGTAGATATTACTGAAAAAGCTCCTATTGCTAAAAATTGGATATTTGAAAAATATGGAGATAAATTAGGTATATTTAATACAGGTACATATATAGATCGAGCAGAAATATATTTAAGTGGTAAAAAACATCAACGAATAGTATTGTATATTAGTGATTTAGTAATCTCTGGTGATATCCCTAATATAACTGATTATAATAAATTAATCAATGAGAAGTGGAATGAGTCACAGAATTTACTAGAGAATTACTTATTAATTTGGTCAGATCAGTTAAATTTAATAGATATAGAACTTAATAATTTTAATATATCACAAACATTTGCAAGTGTAACATTCCAAAAAACATTGAAAAAACTTAATAAATTAAAGCAACAACTTAATTTGATTAAGCAAAGAAAATATTTAGTCGATGGTGAAAAAAATCAAATAAAAACAGATTTATCTGCTTTAAAATATGCTATTCATAATATTAAATATTTAAATAATAAGGAGATAGATAATAAAAAATTTATAATTTATTTACCTCAAACAATTTCAGATTATTTACCTTTACCTACTACTATATTAATTAATGGTGAAGTTAATTCTAGTATTAATATAAGAGCATGTAAAAATGAGTTTTTAGCAAAAACATATTCTATTTACGCACTCAAGAATTTAAATAATATTACTTTTAAACTTTCTTCATTTATAAATCATAAAACAAATAGAGTGATGCCATCAAAAATTATTGATATGAAAATTGTTAAATCTTGGTATCAATCTGGTTCTTCAAGTACATCTATAAATTATATAAATAAAAGAGTACTGACTCCTGAGTTATTATTAAATAATGATAATTTAATTAAGATAGATACTGAAAAAAAAGATAATTATTTATTAAGTAATGGAAAATATATAAATATTTCAGAAAATGAAGATTTATCTAATATAAATCCAATGGACTCAAATAATCTTCAACCAATCAATATTAAAGCCAATACATCTAAACAAATATGGTTAACAATACATATCCCTTCTGATGCTCAGCCCGGTGTTTATACTGGAACGATAGATATATATCAAAATAATGAGTATCAAGATAAAATAAACCTAAATATAACAGTATTACCATTTGATTTAATAGAAAGTAAAATTAAACAATCAATGTATTATCGAGGTATATTAAATACAAAGTCTAATAATACATCTCTTGAGTCAAATCAGAAAACATTAATTCAATATGAATCTGACTTACGAAATTTAAAAAATCATGGTATATTGTATCCGACCATGTATCAACCATATAATGAAATAAATTTAAAAAGTATACTTGATATACGTCAAAAATTGGATCTTCCAAGAGATTCAATTTATGTATTAGGATTAAAAGTAGGCGTAGATTTATCATTTCAAAATGAAAATATATTAAAGGAAAAAATCAATAATTGGAAAAATATACTTAATGAATATAATTATAAGAATATTTATATATATGGTCTTGATGAGGCAAGAGGTGATAAATTATTATCACAAAGAGATGCTTGGAAAATAGTACGAGATAATGGGTTAAAAATTTTCACTGCTTGTAGTTCTGGTGTTTATGAATCTATTGGAGATTTATTAGATTTAGCTATATATTATGGTCCCTTAGATAAGAATGAAGCAGCTAAATTTCATACTATTGGACATAAAATATTTAGTTATTCTAATCCTCAAATGGGCTTAGAAAAACCTGAAACTTATAGAAAGAATTATGGCTTGTCTTTATGGAAAAATAACTATGACGGAGCTATGGATTATGCTTATCAGCATCCTTTTGGTTACGCTTGGAATGATTTTGATGATAAAACTTATAAAGATCATATGATGGTATATCCCACAAGGAATGGGTATATTAATACTATACAAGGAGAAGGATACAGAGAAGGTGTAAATGATTTACGTTATTTGGCAACCTTACAGGAAGCTATTAGAATTTCTCAAAATAAAATGCTTGCGAATCAAGCAGAATTGTGGCTTAAAGATTTATCTTTGGATGAAGACTTAGATATAATACGTCAAAAAATGATTGACTGGATTTTGAAATTAAAATAAATTATATTATTATATAATATATTGATAAAAAGGTAGGCTATATTGTCGAGAGAAGTATATTTATTGATTGGTCCAAAAAAATTAATTAATAATCCTTATAAAACAGGAGGTGTAGTGGTTCTTTTTGAAGATTTAATTTCTTTTGGTGAAAAAGATAATTTACAATTTGATGTTATTGATACAAATAAAGCAAATTACAATAATAAATTGATTGCCTATGTAAATATATTATGCTTTTTATTAATAAAGATTCCACGATCAAATTATATTTCACTACATGGTACTGCAAATGATTTTTTATTTATTGCTCCATTTGCAGTGTGCTTATCCAAAATTTTTAAAAAAAAAGTCGCATTACGAAAATTCGCAGGTAATTTTATTGAAATTTTTAATAACTATTATAGTTTACAAAAAAAGATTGTATATTATACTTTGAAAAATTCTGATATTAATTTTTTCGAAACAAAATATTTGGTAGATTATTTTAAAAATTATAATTCTAATACTTTTTGGTTTCCTAATGTACGAAAAAAATCTATTTTTACAACTACACTTTTATTTAAAAAAAGATTTATTTTTATTGGCTCAGTGAATAGAGAAAAAGGAATTGATATCTTATGCGAAGCATCAAATCTTTTGCCTAAAGATTATATAATTGATATATATGGTACGCTTGAAGATGATTACACAATAGAATATTTTGATCAATATCATCTTAATTATAAAGGTACTTTGAATACTAATGAATTATATGAATGTTTGTCTAGTTATGATGTATTAGTTTTACCTTCATTTAGAGAAGGATATCCAGGAGTAATTATTGAAGCATTATCTGTTGGATTACCTATAGTAGCAACAAATTTACAAGGAATACAAGAAATGATATACGATGATATGTCAGTATTAGTTGAACCAGGGAATATCATAGAATTGAAAGATGCTATTATGTCATTTAATGAAAATAATTATTTAACTATGTCAATAAAGGCAAAAAAACAATTTTCTTTATTTGATACGGAAGTTCAAACAAGAAAATTTTTTGATAAATTGAAAAAGATTACTAATGAATAAAATAGCAATAATAACATCTGTTGATTATGAATTATTTGGAGATGGAAGTGGAAATGTTGATAGAGAACAGGTTATTCCAACTAATAATTTAGTAAAAATAGCTAATCAATATGGTGTAAAATTAACTATTATGTTTGAATATGGTCAATATTTAGCATATGAAAAATTTGCAAATGATAATGTACAATTTAAAGAAAATAATAAAAAAATAGTGAATCAGTTGATAGCATTAGTAAAAGAAGGCCATGATGTGCAATTGCATTATCATGCTCAATGGGAGAATGCATTTTATGATATAAAAGAGCAAAAATTTAAACTTAATTTAAATAAAGTGGATTTTAGTTCTTTGGATTATGGTCGAATAGTTGATATATTAAAACAAGGTAAACAATTCTTAGATAAATTACTGAAATCTTATAATAATAATTATCAATGTATAGGATTTCGGTCAGGCTCTTGGGCTGTGAAAGATCAAAAAAAGCTATTACAAGCTCTTAAAGAAGCTGGATTTAAATCTGATTCTTCTGTTGTCCCGAATACAAAGTTTAAATCTGAACAAGTTAATTTTGAGTATAAAAATTGTCCTTATCAGTGCCACTATTGGTTTGTTGATGAATTTTTAGAAAAAGCTGAACTAGCGAATAAAAATTTTCTAGAAATTCCGATATATACAAAAAAAAATATTTTTAGTTTTTTTAAGTATATGAATAAAAAATATTTTATTTCTAGAAACGTTGTAAGTAAATTATACAAAGTAAAAATTTCAGAAAAAAATTTTTCTTTTATTCAAAAAATTAAAAAAATATTATCTCGAAACTATTATATGGCTGATTTAAATACGATGAGTGCAAAAACTTTAATTCATATGGTTGAAGAGGCATTAAATGATGATCAATTTACAAATGAAAAAATTATTCCGATAATGTTTATTTCTCATTCAAAAACTTCTTATGCTTTAGATGATTTACATACATTTTATACTTATCTAAATATACACTATCCAGATGAAATAGAATATTGGACTTATCAGGAAGCTATTGAATACATTTTGAAAGATAAAAATGATTAGATTATTAAATGAAATATCTCTTGATTATGAGATGCCGATTCTTGGAAAAAAAGAATATTTATTAACTAAAAGTGATACGTATGGATGGTTTAAAGATGATGATTATGTGATTGCATTTTTTATAGATAAGCATATGAT
>Ga0256828_1001281_pt1 | contig 15842 bp, 16 predicted proteins | sample CV88metaG_FD_185993 | JGI IMG/M metagenome (GOLD analysis project Ga0256828, IMG submission 185993) | Hydrothermal vent microbial communities from East Pacific Rise, Pacific Ocean - CV88 | ecosystem: Environmental > Aquatic > Marine > Hydrothermal vents | place: Pacific Ocean: East Pacific Rise...
AGCTTTTAGGATGATGATATCCTACAGTATTGTTACGCAAATTGGCACCCCCAATTACCCCTGCTCCTTCATCAAACTGTCTCATATACCGTACCGAGGGGATAATTTTGAGATCAGCAACCAACCAACGATACGACCCCTCCACCATCCAATAGGAGAGTAAAGAGGGGACAACCGTATAATTGGCATGGAGCGTGGTATGGGGGAGTGCTCTGTTTTTAAGTTCCACAATCAATAACCGATCATCTATGCCTTGCTCCTCCAACTTAGAGAGGGTTAAGCCTCGGTGCATCGCCCCATCATCGTTTTCACGCCACTGGGCATAGGGATCATTGGGCTTGTCCCCATACGCCAACAGATGGTGAAATCGGCTGTGATCACGAAGCTTCTGTGCTGTTAAATAGCCCATTTTAAGTTTTGTGGAAGGGATCAGACTGCTCTGTAGGGTTAAGCCATAAAAGGCATTGGGAATCATCTTGGTATCATTACTTTTGGTCAAAAAACTCTCAAAAAGTTGACGACCAAATCGTACACTGCTCTCATCATCCCGATACTCTAAAAAGGCTTGTGCCAACGTGCTAATCCCCCGATCTCCCCCGTGCGAAACATCATAACGGCTCAAAACATCTTTACCCGCTTTATACCTGCTTACCTCATCCATCGACCCATGCCATGCCTCTTGGGAAGTATAGGCAATGGTGGTAAAACCCAATCCATGCAAATAGGCACTCTTAAACCCCAAACTCCCTCCCACACCTACAATCTCTTGATGATACGCACGATCACCATTCCGATAGGCAAAACTATTTAGCCGAAGACGACCATAAAATACCCCTTGGCTCAAAAGATCATCTATCTGTTCTACATCAGGGGGAAGCTCTTGACATTGGAGGGTCATATTACAACGAAGCTTCTCTTTGGAACGGCCAGGGGTTGATCCCAACAAAGAGAGACTCATACTTAATAACAATATCATATATTTATGTTTCACTAATTTTCCCCATAACTAAATCTTATATGAGAATATCTTTTATACGATTAAAATATCATAAAATAAGAATATTTGTCAGTAGATTTTAGAGAGAGAGGGGAGAGTTACACAGCTGTTCACTGTCGATGGATTCAATGCCCCGATCCAAAGCAACCTGTGCCATAAGTCCCGCACCTCGTTGAAGTAGATTTTTATTGTGATCATAGATTTTGGCACTGAAAACCCCACAACTGGGACTACGATCTTTGCCCACAAAAAGATCTATCTCAGGATGTTGATCAAAAAAATCATGGGCATAATCAGTAATAAAATGAGAAAGATTCTCTCCTGTCTCATTAGAGATTGCCACCGTCTCACTCTTCTGCTGAATCAGATCCATGGTGGGGCGAGGAGAGCCAAAAGCATCATCCTCAGGACAAAAAGGGATCAAGTTACAGTCACTTAACGTGGCAAGTACGCTCTCATTAAAGTTATCACTGGCATCATACCGACAGCTACAACCCAAGAGACATGCCGAGATGGCTACTTGTTTTTTAGGCAACAAAGAGCATCCAATAGAGAAGCACCACACTTAGGGATAACCCAAAAATACTCCAAGCTACAATTTTCCCCATTCGACGATGTCCCTTGCTATAGAGTCCAGGTAATGCCCGTCGTTTTCTATCCGCTCGGGCATACCAAATGGTACTAAACCAAAGAAGCATGGTCACCATGGCAACAAAAACATGAAACAGCCAAAAGGAGAAAACCATACCCGCATCCGCTGATTCTCCTTGGGTATAGAGCGACAACCCTCCCTCAAAATAGAGTGTATATTCAACATAAGCCAACAACACAAAAACAGATAAAAAAGTTATTGTCTGCAGAAAACCATGCAATGCATAACGTTGTTGAATGGCTTGCCAAATAATAATCCCCATTAAAAGAGGTAACAGAACCATCATTAAAAGAAAAATATCCATATATACGGGTGCCTGCGTTCCCCAAAAACCTGCCTGAAACATTATTGCCATACCACTCCTTTCATTAATAAACCATTAACCTTTAGAGAAAAGTATAGCATAACTTTATTATAACTTAATAAACCATTAACAGATCACCACGCTCTTGATCTCAGTAAACTCTTCCAATGCCCAACGCGGTCCCTCTCGTCCTACCCCTGAGAGCTTGGATCCTCCATAGGGTTGCACATCAAAACGCAAGGTAGGAATATCATTGATTACCACTCCCCCACACTCTGCATCCTCAATAAACTGCTGAGTTAACCTAAGATCATTGGTAAAGATGGAGAACTGTAATCCATAGGGAGAGTCATTCATCTTCTCAATGGCTTCATCATAACTCTCTACCTTGACCAAACTCACAATGGGGGCAAAGACCTCTTCACAGACAATCTTCATCTCATCGGTAACATCCGCCATCACGGTTGGGGTAAAAGCCCCATCAACCACCTCCGCTCCTGTCAGCAAGGTTGCCCCCTCTTCTACGGCTGAACTAACCCATGATTTGGCTCGATCCAAGGATTCAGCATCAATCAGTGGTCCCATGAAGGTATCTTCATCATAGGGAGATCCCACTTTGAGGGTTTGGGTCTCTTGTGCCATAATTTGAGCAAACGCTTCATAGACATCCGCATGCACATAGATCCGTTGAAGCGAAATACAAACCTGTCCTGAGTTGACAAATGCCCCAAAGACACACCGTCCCGCTGCCAGCTCAATATTGGCACTTTTATCAATATAAGTCGCAGCATTGCCTCCAAGTTCTAGGCTAATTTTTTTGATCCCTGCTTGCTGGGTGATAATGTTACCCACCGAAACAGATCCAGTAAAAGAGAGTACACGAGGAACAGTACTTTTGACCAACGTACTCCCTACTTCTACATCCCCATAGACCACCGAGAGGGCATCGGGGATGGCATACTGTGAACTGTTAAAAAGTTTTGCCAATTTATAGGCAGTCAAGGGGGCTTCGGGGGTGGGTTTAAGTACCACGGCATTCCCTGCTGCCAAAGCGGGTGCAATCTTGTGAGCAACAAGATTCAAGGGAAAATTAAACGGCGTAATACAGGCAACGACCCCCACAGGAACACGGGTAAAATAGGCAATGGTTTTTTTACCACTAGGGGCAATATCGGTGGGAATGGTCTCTCCATGCAGTGCAATTAACTCCTTGGCTGTAATCTCTATGGTCTCAATACAACGATCTACCTCCACACGGGCAAATGCCAAAGGTTTTGCCACCTCATCCACCAAGGTTAATGCCATATCCTCTCGATAGTTTCTTAACATATTGGCAACATCTTCCAGCCATGCCACCCGCTGATGTAGAGGAGACTGCTTGGCAATCTTGGCTGCCGTCTGAGCAATTTTCAAAGCACGCTGAGTATCCTCAGCCGTACAGAGAGGTGAACGACTGACCACCTCACCACTGTACGGGCTAATACGTTCACGCATCTCATCCCGAGACTCTTCGGAACTTCCCATAAAAATTTTAGCATCATTAATGCCATTGCTGCTATCAAATATTCCAAACATGATGAACCTTTTTTAGGAAGATTATAACGTAAAAAGAGAAGGAAAAGAGAAAAAGAGAGAAGAACACCTCTAAAAAAGAGGTGTATAAGAGACCAGTAAAATAGAATTATTATTTTTTAATCTCAGTGGCAATAGCCTCGATTGCTGCGTCATCAAGAGAAGCCACTTGACCTTTCATTACACCTTTCATTGCACCACCATACGATCCATCTTTGTATCCTTTAAGTGCTTTAACAATATCTTCTTTGCTAAGATCTTTTACAATTTTAGATTTACCCAGTGCTGATTTTTCAAAAGTGGCTCCATGACACCCTTTACATGCTGCGGTTCCTGCGGCAAATACTGCGGGGCTCATAAGTGATGCTACGGCTACGATTTTCACGATTGTGTTCATTTTTTTTGTCCTTTTATGTGTTTTTATATTGCAAGTTGAAGTATAAATATTTTTTGTGTAAAAATCGTGTTTTTGGAAGCATAATTGATAAAATAGGGGTAAAATTGTGAAGTTTAAAATATATTAAGAAGAGACAGAAGAGGTCTCTCTTCATAAAAAGAGAGACTTAGTAGAGAGATTATTTCCCTACTTTATTGGCAATGGCTTCAATCGCAGCATCATCCAATGCGGCAACTTGCCCTTTCATCAAGGCTTTCATTGATCCACCATAGGTACCATCTTTATACCCATGGAGGGCTGTTTTAATCTCATCTTTTGTCAACGTATTGACCACTTTAGAGACACCCATCGCTTTTTTCTCAAATGAAGCACCATGACATCCTGCACAGGCAGCAGTATTCACTTCGGCTGTTGCAGGAGCTGCTTTTTGGGCAACAGGCTCCTCTTTGGGTGCTTCAGCCGCAGGTGCAGCCTCTTTTTTAGGTGCTTCTGCTTTGGCTGCTACAGGAGCTGCTTTGGCTTCATGCGCTACTGCTGTTGTTTCAGCTTTGGCTTCATGCTTGGCTGGAGCATGTGTTTCACTCGCTTCATTGGCTGCACGTTGTGATGCCCCTGTCTCTGAGTGGAAACAACCTGTTAATAGTAATGCAGCAACAGACGTTGCAATTAAAATCTCTCTTTTCATTCTTGATCCTATCCTTCTATAGAAATTTATAAGTGACAAAATAGCTTGTCCCCTTAGCTTAATAATAGTCAACTTTCCCTTGTAATTCTGTATAAAGCCAAACTATTTTCATAATAAATATACAAGTGTTATAAAGCTTAACAACTAAATTTATTATGACGTTTTTTTTGGTTTAAAAACGTTTTTTCAAGTCCCCATTATAGACAATATCTTTGGCTTCAATCGTATCATCATTGAGCATGGCTGGCACAGGATCTTGAATCTCCAATTTCGCACGCTCTTCATCCAACTCTTCTTGATAAGTCATCATCATATCAGCTGCCATCACATTGGGGGTCTGTTGAATTTTGATCAATTTTTCAATCTCCTCTTCAACCCCTTTTCCCTCGACGGTGACAATAATCTTGCCTTTTTCTTTATCATGAAGGTGATAGTCCACATAATCCTCTTTTTTAAAATGTTCCACCAATCCATCAATATACTCTGATCTGGCTTGTACCACGATACTTGAAACGTTCATTTCTTCTCCTTTATTTGTTTAAATCCCATACCATAATGGTATTATCATCACTCGCAGAATAGACAATATGCTCATTTTTAAAAAGTATAACATTAAGTGTACTCTTTTGCCCTTTAAGCAGGGCTACTTTACTTTTACTCATCGTATTATATACCGAAAGATTGTTCTGTTCATCCATGGCAAAAATGACCTTTGAAGCTGAGGGGCTAAGGGCAGTAGAGTAGATTAAGAAATGTCCTTTAATGTAATCTCCTTTACCACTTTTAGCATCATAAAGAGAGCCTCTTTGGTCTTGTCCTGCCCCTGCAATCATTCCATTTTTGAAGTCAACTTTATAAACATTGTCTACATTTTGCCCCTTAAGTTCTTTGATAATCTTTCCACTCTGAACATCTACCAAATTAAGAATACCACTTTCACACGCAAATACCACTTGTGACTTATCTTCATTCAAGGCAAAGTCTGAAAATTTTGATTCACTCAACTGAACACGGTAACGTTCTTTTTTAGTAGGGATATCCAAAAGAGCAACTTCATTACTCAAGTATCCTAATAAAATATGATCTTTATCAATAAAACGTGCTTTAATAATTGCCTCTTTGTCCTCAGCTGAGAGAAGTTGACTTAAATTATCCTCATAGAGATAAAGATTCGAGTACCCACCTTTGCCACTGTCACTGAGCAACAAATACTTATGATCAATCACATCGGTACTCATCACCCTTGCAGGAAGGACATCTCCCATAAAATCTTTGACATCAGGAATCGCAATCTCTTTGGTTTTGTTGTTATCTTGAGTATTATAAACCTCTATATGTCCCATATCAGTAGCAATCACCAACTGATCCCCCAAAAGTACCATGTCTTTAGCCGTGCCATTAATATCAATACTAGCAATGGGTCTTAATGTACTCACAGACCATGCACTCAGGGTCAAAAGAGCAAAAAGGGTTAATGTTTTCACACAATCTCCTCAATCAAATCAAGCACCAAAGAGGTAAGTGCTTCCTCATCTAATGCTGTTTTGACCGCATAAAGATCTTTTTCGCTGGCCAAAAAATTTACAAAAGCATCTTTGTCATGAAGTTTTACCATAAACTCCTCTAACTTCTCATCCCCCAAAGCCTCTTGAACAGGTTCAGCAATATAGATAACATAGTTATACTCTTCAAAATTAAACTCATACTCTTCTGAATCATAATCTTCATAATTATGATCCACATTCAGCAGGTGGCGTAGCTCTAGCTCTTGGTCTTCTAATTTATCAAATAGTTTTGGGTATTTGGTGGGTAGACTCATTTTTTTCCTTTATAATAAAAAACTTGGCTGTAGGGTATGGCTTTAGCCTACCAATTCAATCAAATGTATAAAAAATGGACTTTTTAAACTCAAAAGTTCATTTTGACGGTAGGCCAAAGCCTACCCTACAATTCTAAAACTCTAAAGCTTATCGCTTGAGTGGGACATCGTGCCATACAAAATCCACATCCTGTACAGCGATCTTCATCTATGACAGGGTTAAACATCCCATTAAAGAGTATCGCATCATCAATACAAGGCTCCTTACACGCATTGCATATCACCCCTTGATGTGCCACACATCCCTCGAAATTGATACGAAACATCGCATTAATGCGTTCAGAAGTTACATCATTTTCTAATGAAAGAACATTGGCATCACAGACATTGGCACACGCATCACAAAAAGTACACCCATTTTTGGCAAAGTCCAATGTCGGTGTACCATCTTCCAAAATCACGATTATCTTCTCATCACAAGAAGTGACACAAGCTTTATTAGGGCAACTTGGACACTCACTCTGAAAAGTAGATTCATCTTTCCCATAAGGGGGGCGAACCAAAAGAGGAGTCTTCTCCTCTTGGTTCTGTAATAATGGTTTCGTAAAAGATTTAAAAAATGCTCTTCTATCGGTCATTATTTAATATCTACACCCTCATTCATTTCATCTGCCAATGTTGAGTGACCTTTAAGTTGGTCATTCAATCCATCAGGTTCAAATGTATTTCCGACAACGGTATCAACTTTGGCTTGTGGTGCGTGACACTGTGTACAGTTAAATCGACCTTGGTAAAGGTGATCAAGTTTTTTAACTTTAGCCAATTTAATATCACCCGTATTCCCTAGAGCATCACCTTTTTGAATACCGACTTTTTTACCCTCTTTAACCAATTCACCATTTTTAAGAACAGTGGTTGGTCGATAGTTGGTAAAGTGTGATTGTGGAATTGGTGTTGCTCCCATACTTTTGGCTGCCTCTGGCATGTGACAACCAAGACATTGGTTGTTGTTTTGGGTAATGGGTAACAATCCATCTACTGAGTGAGGAATCATTGGAGGTGCATTCACATACGCTCTCTCAAATCGAGTTGCTTGCCCTGGTGCAGGTCTACTGTAGTCTGTTTTCACAGGCGTAGTATCATCTTTTTCAGAATAGAGATCGGTCTGTCTAAGCCCTAATGTTAACTCAGAAACCTCTTTTTTATTCCCCAAATCCTCTTTGCTCAATCTTGTTTTATCATCTACTTTGGCATTGATATCAAGAAGCTTTTTAGACTCATCAGTTTTGGCATCTTTTTCAAATTTAGATACTTCTCCTGCTGCTTTTTTGGCTTCTTTCTGCTCTACAGCATTGACTTTGGCTTCTGCCTTGTTGCTGGCACCACCTTTTATAGAATTGGCTATCGCCTCAATATCAGCATCAGAAAGTGCTGCAACCTGCCCTTTCATTATGCCTTTCATGGCACTACCGTAAGAGCCATCTTTATACCCTTTAAGGGCGGCTACAATATCTGCCTTGCTCATATCTTTCACAATTTTTGATTTACCCATTGCTTTTTTCTCAAAACTTGCACCATGACACCCTGCACACGCTGCTGTACTAGCAGCATAAAGTGCTGAGGAAGCAAGTAAAGAACCTAAAGTGAACACTTTTAATACTTTAATCATTTTTTCTCCTTTATTATTTTTTAGTAAAAGAACGTATACTAAATTTTAACGCATCATCATTACAGACATCAACACAGCGACCACAATTGGTACACTCGCCATCTGTAACGGAGATACTCTCTTTATTAATCATAAACAACACCTGATTTTCAGGACACACCACTTTACAATCCATACAATTTGTACAGTTTTCATGGTTATGTTCCACCCTAATCATACTTTTTGAACCAATCAGTGAATAGGCAGCACCCAAAGGACACAAGTGTCCACACCATCCATTTTTTACCCCAAAGAGGTCAAAAAGGAAAATGGCAATAACCACCGATATCCCTGCACCGAAACCAAAGACAATTCCCCGTTGCATAATGGTAATGGGGCTAAATACCTCAAATGCTGCAATCCCCACAATCGCTGAGACCATAATACCAAGTACCATAATCCAGTATCGTGTACGTCTTTTGAGGAAACGATAATTTACCTCTTCTCTATCCAGTTTCAGTTTGCGTCGAAGCCAGTTTGCCAAGTCCGTCACCATATTAATAGGACAGACCCAAGAACAAAATGCTCTTCCACCAACCACCATATAGAAAAGTGTTATGATCAACGCTCCCACAAGAACATCAGCCCCCAAAACGAAGCCCGATGCCAACACTTGAACCACGGTATACGGATCAGCCAAGGGAATAACCCCAAAGAGACGAGAAGCACCAAACGTACCCTCCAACATATGCCAACCATACGCATTTGCCCCAAAGTAAAGAAAGAGAAGTAGAAACTGTGTTCCCCGTCTTAGCAGTAGATATTTCATATTTTTCATCAATACTCTACCCCCATATTAAGGTAATCCGTTGCCTCTTTTGCACTTCGTTCATCTTTGGTATGAATCTCTTTGGCATTTCTGACACGCTGTTGGTCTTTTTCATCCCAACCTTTAACATAATGATCACCTGCTCTTCCTGTGGCATGCTCTATCGGCAACACAAATATGGCTGGTTTCTCAGTCACACATGCCTTTTCACAGAGTCCACACCCTGTACAAACATCCGAATGAACCACAGGAAGCAAAAATGCATGTTTTCCTGTTCGCTCATTCTTCTGATGTTCAATGGTAATGGCTTCACCTTGAATGGGACAAGCACGATAACACGCATCGCACTGAATACCCCAAAAGGCGATACAAGACTCTTTGTGTACGATTGCTAGACCCATTCGAGCTTTGTTAATATCAAGCTCTTCTTTTGCATTAAGAAGACTCTTCATGTCCAACGCTTCGGAGGGACAGACAGGCACACAAGGAATATCGTCACACATATAACACGGCACTTCGGTAGGCACAAAAAAGGGAGTTCCAATTAATCTATGGTCTCCCCCTTTTGCCATCTGCAAGGTTCCTGCTCGTTTGCTACCATCTTTGTTTTTATTGCTATCACGATTGACACAGGCTTCCGCACAAAGTCCACACTTGATACATGCTCTAAGAAAATCATCCTCAGGCAAAGCACCAGGGGGTCTAAGTACCAATGGTGATGCTTTGACCTCATCACTGTAGCCACTCCACAACAATCCACCAAGAGCCGTAAGACCTACGCTTTGAAGAGTCGTTGCCATAAACTTTCGTCTGTTGTTGTTGGAGTTTGCCATCTATTTACGCCTTTTTAATGCTAACTGCACACTTTTTGTAGTCGGTCTGTTTACTCATCGGACAAGTCGCATCAAGACAAACTTTGTTGATAAATACTTTTTCATCAAACCATGGCACAAATACCAATCCTTGAGGTGGTCTGTTTCGCCCTCTGGTCTCTACTCTGGCTTTGACTTTACCTCTTCGTGATTCCACCCAACAGAGTTCTCCACGTTTAAGCCCTTTGGCTTTGGCATCTTTGGGGTGCATATAACAGAGTGCTTCAGGAACCGCACGGAAGAGTTCAGGAACACGCATGGTCATGGTACCTGAGTGCCAATGTTCAAGAACCCTACCTGTACATAACCATGTATCATACGTTTCATCTGGCATTTCTGGAGGATCCATATAGGGTCTCGCAAAGATTTTGGCTTTGTTTGGTAACGCATATTTACCCAATTTTTTATCAGGACCTGTCAAGCTACCTTGAAGAATATTTTTCGCCAATGGTCCATAGAATGCATGGGTTGACTTGCTACCACTCTTTTTAACCGCTTTGGCTGCATAAGGGTCATACTTAACATTAAATCTCCACTGGGTCTCTTTACCATCAACCACTGGCCATTTAAGTCCTCTTACTTTATGGTAAACATCAAAAGGAGCCAAGTCATGTCCATGTCCTCGTCCAAAGGATGCATACTCTTCAAATAGGTACTCATGAACCATAAATCCACAACCTTTAGCTACCTTACCATCTCCACCTTTTACATTTCGGCTATCTCCAATACAATCAGAGTTATCAAAACCTTTTTGAGGGAATTTGTTAAGGTCGATTTTATAGGCTTTTCCTTTGTTTGCATAAAGAATTTCATACATAGTGGTATCTTCTTTATACCCCATTTTTTTAGCATCAGCAATGACATTTGGAAGTTTTTTACCATTTCTTAAGGTATATTCACCCCAAAGGTCTTTTACGGTAAATCTCTTAGCAAACTCCATCCATTGCCAAGTATCAGACATCGCATCCCCTACAGGAAGTACTTGTTGTCTCCAATGTTGGGTTCTTCGCTCAGCATTTCCATAAGCACCCCATTTTTCATAAATCATGGCACTTGGAAGTACCAAGTCAGAGACTTTTGCAGAAATACCAGGATAACCATCAGAGGTCACAATAAAGTTGTCCATCTCTCTGGCTGCTTTAATCCAATGTTTTGCACTGGCACTGTCTTGATACGCATTACAGACATTAACCCATGCAAATTTAACCACACCATCTTCAATATCACGGTGGATTTTCATAATGTGCTGATTTCCAACAGGGTTCAATGTTCCCGCAGGAAGTCCCCATGTCTTTTCAGCTCTTGCTCTGTGTTTAGGGTTTTTAACCATCATATCCGCAGGAAGTCTGTGACAGAATGTACCAACCTCTCTAGCCGTACCACAAGCAGATGGTTGACCTGTTAGTGAGAACGCACCATTACCTGGAAGGGCTTGTTTATTCAACATAAAGTGAACATTATAAGAGAGTGTATTAACCCAAGTACCTCTTGTATGTTGGTTCATCCCCATGGTCCAGAAAGATACTACCTTTCTACCTTTTTCAATATAGAGGTCAGCTAAAGCTTGAAGTTTTTTCTTAAACTCTTCAATATCCTCATTGGGATCACCTTTGGCAATTTTTGCCACATAATCCAAAGTATAAGGTTCTAAAGATTTTTTATACTCTTCAAAAGAGATTTTCCAGTGTTTGAGTGTACCAGGGGTGTTTTTCATCGTATCACCCTCTTTATAACCATAAGGTGCAAGAGAAGGTGCCTCTTTTGCAGATATTTTTTTCTCCATCTCTTTAGAGATTGTCTCCATCTCTTTGGCAGTATATTTACCATCAACCAAAGACTTCTCACCTTTTCTTCTCATACCATAACCAATATTGGTAGGTCCTGCGGTAAAGATAATATTTTCATTGATGAAATCCCAATCAATAATATCCTCTGTTCCCCCACCTTTTTTGTCTCGATTGACAATCTCATGAGCAATATAATTCCAAAGAGCAAGGTCAGTGTTAGGAGAGAAGATAATGTTGATATCACCAATGTCACAGGTTCTGTGGGTATAGGTTTGGATGTTAACGATTTTTACTTTGTCTGGATTAGAAAGTTTTCTATCAGAAACACGAGACCAAAGAATGGGGTGCATCTCTGCCATATTCGATCCCCAAGTAACAATGGTATCGGTAATCTCAATATCATCATAACACCCACTTGGTTCATCAATACCAAATGTTTGATAGAAACCAACAACCGCTGATGCCATACAGTGACGAGCATTGGGATCAATCGCATTGGATCTGAATCCACCCTTCATCATCTTTTGTGCTGCGTACCCTTCCATAACGGTATATTGTCCTGAGGCAAAGACCGCCACACCCTCTGGTCCAGAGGCTTTGAGTGCTTTTTTGGCATGTTTTTCCATCTCATCAAAAGCACGCTGCCAACTAACAGGCTTAAATTGACCATGCTTGTCAAATTCACCCTTGTCATTCATTCTAAGAAGTGGCGTTTTAAGTCTATCTGCCCCATACATAATCTTCGCATTAAAGTACCCTTTAATACAGTTAAGACCTCTGTTTACTGGTGCTGCTGGGTCACCTTTGACGGCAACAATTTTACCACCTTTGGTCGCAAGCATAATCCCACAACCTGTACCACAGAATCTACATGCTGCTTTATCCCATCGCCAATCTTTTTGCGCATCATTTGATGCTGCTTCAAGACCAGATGGAACAGCAATCCCTACCGCAGAGGCCGCCGATGCAGCTGCTGCACTTTTTAGAAAATCTCTTCTATTTAAAGCCATTCTTCTTCCTCCTAAATTTATTAAGTCTGTTATTCTAAGTTTTATATTAAAAATAAAAACTAATTATTATATAGTAATTTTATTTAAAATATAATGATAGAGATAACCACATGTTAAGACTATCATAATTGAAAATTCTCAAAATTGATTTGTATCAATTGAAACTATTATGAGATAAAATATATTGAAGAACCTGCCCCATTCAGAAAAATTTTTAACATAAAAAAATAGGAACCAATGGCTTAATGTGTGAAAGTAAGCATAAACATTATCTAACCAGAATTTAGCTAGAATCAGCCATTAATTTTGACCACCTTAGGAAACAATAATGGATAAAGCAAAGTATATCTGGATGAACGGGGAGATGACCCCTTGGGATGAAGCACAAGTACATGTACTCACACACACACTACACTACGGCAATGGTGCCATAGAGGGAACCAAAGCCTACAAAACCGTAGATGGACGCTGTGCTATTTTTAAACTGGGTGAACATACCCAACGGTTACTCAACTCCTCAAAAATGACACTCATGGATGTCCCTTACACTTTAGAGGAACTCAACGAGGCACAGATCAAACTGCTGCAAGTGAATGAACTCTTTGACGGAGCCTATATTCGCCCCTTGGTCTATTTGGGTTATGGGGTGATGGGTCTCTACCACAAAGAGGCTCCCGTAGAGGTCTCCATCTCGGCATGGAAATGGGGTGCTTATCTGGGGGAAGAGGGACTCAAACGAGGCATCCGTCTCAAAATAAGCTCCATGACACGAACCCCCAACACCTCAGGAATGGGCAAAGCCAAAGCCGTCGCCAACTACCTCAACTCCCAAATGGCAAAGTTTGAAGCTGTGGAAGCTGGCTATGATGAAGCACTGCTTCGCGATGATCAAGGCTATATCGCCGAAGCCAGTGGTGCCTGCTTCTTTATGGTACGTGATGGGAAGCTCATCTCTCCTCCTAGTGACAATACCCTAGAGTCAATCACCCAACAAACCATTATTGATTTGGCAGGCGACATGGGCATTGAGGTGATTCGACGACGTATTACCCGCGAAGAGATCTATATTGCAGAAGAGGCTTTCCTCACAGGAACAGCGGCTGAGGTAACCCCCGTACGCGAAGTGGATGCCCGTGTGATTGGAACAGGATCTCGTGGAGTAATAACAGAGAAGTTACAGACCGCCTATTTTGATGTGGTAGCAGGGAAAAATCCCAACTACATAAAGCATCTTACCTACATAAATTAAGGATTTTAGATGCCAGCAGACATGAATGACTATTTCAAAAAGAAACAGCCAAATAACAGTAGCAACAATAACAATGAGGGAAATGGCAACAAACCACCCCACATGAGACGACCCTCAGGGGGAGACAATGGAGGAAGAAAACAGACACAATCTTGGATGTTTATTGTATTGGCAATCATTGCTGCACTGATCTTTTTCAAACCTTTTACCATTATCAACTCTGGAGAAGTAGGCATCAAGGTACGCACGGGTAAATTCGAAGAGAAACCCTTGGGGGCTGGTCTGCACTTTTATATTCCTGTTTTAGAACGTATTATCCCTGTCAACACACGGGTTCGCCTAATCACCTACAGTGACACCCACAACAGTGCCATTGGCGACAACTATACCAGTAGCCTCTCTAAAGGAGGATTTGAAGGAGGGTTGCGACGTAACCCTGCCATTCAGGTACTCGACCAACGGGGACTGACCGTGAGCATTGATATTGCAGTACAGTATAGCCTCCGAGCTGCGGCTGCTCCTAAAACCATTGAAAAATGGGGTTCCAGCTGGGAAGAGAAGATCATCAACTCCAAAGTAAGAGAAGTGGTCAGAGATGTGGTCGGGAAATACCCTGCTGAAAAACTTCCTGAAATGCGAAATGAGATCGCCTCAGCCATCCAAACCAAAGTCAAAGAAAAGGTTGATGCTCTAGAGGGAAAACCTGTTATACTCTCCTCTGTAGAGTTGAGAAACATTGTCCTCCCTGCCAAGATCAAGGCCAAAATCGAAGAGGTACAAGCCGCCAAACAAGATGTCACCATCGCCGAGCAACAAAAAGAGAAAGCCAAACAACAGGCACAGAAAAATGCTGAAATCGCCCGTGGTGAAGCGGAGAGAAATCGAATCGTCGCCCAAGGTCAAGCCGATAAGATCCGAATTGAAGCCGAAGAGCAAGCCAAAGCCAATAAGCTTATCTCTGACTCTTTGACCTCGGAACTGTTACAACTCGAACAGATCAAAACCCAAGCCAAATTCAATGAAGCACTCAAAGTCAACAAAGATGCCCAAATCTTCCTCACCCCTGGTGGGGCTGTCCCCAATATTTGGGTCGATGCCAAAGGCAAAGAACAAAAAGCCATCTCAGCACAATAGTCTATAATCCCTAATTCCCACGGTCTCCGTGGGAATCAACATACAATTTCGGAGAAACCCTCATGCAAATCAACTGGCAAAAAAACCCCCTCATCCCAGCAATCGCTCAAGATCATGAAACCAATGAAGTCCTCATGCTCGCCTACATGAATGAAGAGGCCTACAACCTCACCCTAAGCACAGGCTACGCCCACTACTTTAGCCGAAGCCGTCAACGTCTTTGGAAAAAAGGCGAAAGCTCCAACCACACCCAAGAGGTCAAAGATGTGCTACTAGACTGTGATGCCGATACCATCGTGGTCAAGATCAAACAAAACGGTGTTGCCTGTCACACAGGACGCAAAAGTTGCTTTTTTACTTCGGTGACCCAAGATAAAATCGTCTTGGACAAAGAGGTCGATACCGATGCGATCTACGGCGTGGTCGATACCCTCTATCACACCATCTTAGAGCGTAAAAACAGCTCCTCTACCAAGAAGTCATGGACACAAAAACTGCTCAATGACAAAGAACTCATGCTCAGTAAAATCCGTGAAGAAGCCGATGAAGTCTGTGTGGCGATTGACCAAGAGAGTGATGAACAAGTGATTCATGAATCTGCTGATTTGCTCTATCATACCTTGGTGGGTCTAGGCTACCGTGACATCACCCCTGATCGGGTCAAACAGGAGCTAGAGAGACGATTTGGCACGAGTGGTATTGAGGAGAAAGAGCGTCGGTAGGATGCTCTTGTATTATTAAGCCACCTTACTTTGTGTCGCCAACAACATACTCTCAACATTGAGATGATAATCCAAATCTTCCCACTCTATCCCTGTACCCATGCAGATAAGGGTATAGTTTTTGAGTTGTGCTAATGTGGCTTTTTGTAATGGTTTATACCAACT
>Ga0256828_1001282_pt1 | contig 15828 bp, 14 predicted proteins | sample CV88metaG_FD_185993 | JGI IMG/M metagenome (GOLD analysis project Ga0256828, IMG submission 185993) | Hydrothermal vent microbial communities from East Pacific Rise, Pacific Ocean - CV88 | ecosystem: Environmental > Aquatic > Marine > Hydrothermal vents | place: Pacific Ocean: East Pacific Rise...
TACTTCCACTCTCTACTAGTGAAGCTATACGATTAAAAGCCCCTCTGAGTTTAAAAGCACCTGTAACTTGTAAATTCTCTTTTTTTAGATATACACTGTATCCACTCATATCACTTAGCAGTGGAGCGTAAGCAAATGGTGTTTTGTGTACTATATCTTTGATACGGCTATGTGCTTGTTTGATACTATCTAAATCTATCATCTATAAATCCTAAATAAAAATGTACATATTATATCAAAATTACTATTTGGCTATACTATATACTGTATCAAAATTGTTTTTATATATAGTTGCTATATCTTTATCTTTTATAACCAAACTGTTTTCATGGTTGGTATAGTTTGCTTTTTTAGTAAAGTTATATGAGCCTGTGATTGTAATGGCATTATCTATAATGATAACTTTTGAGTGCTGTTTATAACTACTTCCATCTAACTTTATATCTATATCGTTGCTTGATAGATAGTCATATTGAGAATATACCTGTTGTTCATTTTGAGACTCGTCAAATACACACTTTACATCAACTCCTCTTTTTTTAGCCTCTATCAAAGCATCTGCTATATCTTTGTTTGTAAAGCTAAATGCTAAAACATATATAGACTCTTTTGCACTACTTATAAGCTCTACAATATCATTGGCAAAGTTAGCATCAGGAGAAAAGTATATATCTATATCTTCACTACTCATACCTTTATATAAAGTATCATCTTTAGATTTTAGTAACATAAACTCTTTTTTGTATGCACTTGCAAAATCTTTGTTTTCAATCCTTACATAGTTTTCATAGTTTCTATAAAATGCATATACAGTATAGTTGCCACTTCCACTCCATACTATAGTATCATCTATAACTAAAAACTTATCATGCATCAAAGCATCAAAATCCCCATCATCACTTACCTCTATACCAGCATCTATAAGTTTTTGATAACTATCCTCTTCTATCTTTGTATCATCTGTAGTTACCTTAACATCAACTCCTCTTTGTTTTGCATCTATCAAAGCATCTACAATCAAACGATTTGTAAAATCATACATAGCCATATATATAGAGTTTTTAGCACTATAGATATCTTGTGTGATATTGATATCTACACCATTATCATAGTATGCTCCTGAAGTTTTAGAAAAAAACACCTTTATATCAAACTCATCTTTTAGTATAGTATCTGTACTTTGTGAACTACAAGATATAAAAAATATCGATAATATAAAAACTATGATATATTGCATAAATAACTCCTTTTTATAAAAGATATTATATCTTCAAACAAATATTTTTATGCTTTTTAGATATAATTTTGCAAATCATTTTATATAAAGGATATATCATGGAGTGCGAGTTTCCAACTATAAACAGTAACAAAGAAGAGATGAGAGAGATATTTGACAATGTCAAGACTATAGCAGTGCTAGGTCTTTCTCCAAATCCCGAAAAAGCCAGTCATAGAGTTGCAAAGTATCTACAAGAAGTAGGATACAAGATAGTTCCTGTATATCCAAAAGAAGATACAATCTTGGGTGAGAAAGTGTATCGTTCTCTAGCAGAGATACCATTTGAAGTAGATATGGTAGATATCTTTAGAAAACCAGCAGCATTTGATGCTATAGCTGATGCATGTATAGCTAGAGGAGATATTAAAGTATTTTGGGGACAAGTAGGACTTGTAAACAATGCAGCAGCTCAAAAAGCCAAAGATGCAGGTATGAAAGTGGTACAAAACTTCTGTGCAATGGTGGAGCATAAAGCATTATATTGATTTTTTGTCAAAATATGATTATTTACATATAATTTTACTATAAAATATAAACAAAAAAAGTCAGGTGAATATGAAATTTTTTAGACCAAGTATGTTTTTTATTGTTTTGGTGTTAGTTACAGTTTTAGCTTTAAATGATAGGATAATGTATATATTATCACCATCTACACCATTTATATTTAATCTTGATACCAAACCAGTCGTTCCTGTAAAGTATTTAGATGAAACCAATTCAAAAGTTTTGGCATTAGATAAAAATACTATAGGAGTATATTCTACAAAAGATAATACTTTTTTGTTGAAAGAGATATTTCAAACAGCAGGGACACCATATTATATTGCAGATAAATTATCAGATTTAAATGGAACTTCTATTATATTTTTGGATTTAGATATAGATAATCCGGATGCTTTAGATAAAGATGATGTGACTTTTTTGTATGATTTTGTAAAAAATGGAGGTACTCTTATAGGTAATGAAGTCTTATCAGCAAGATTTGGTGTTTTAAAAGAGTTATTTGGATATAAAAAGTATATTCCATCGAAAAAACATACACAGCTGATACTTAAAAAAAGTAATTTCTTTAAATATCTTGATAGTAAAGAAGAACAAAAATATACAATATCCAATATAAATGTCTCTCCTTATACCAATAGTATTGTTTTAGGTTCAGCTAAACCTCTAGCTGTCTATGATGATGATACTACAGCTTTAAGTATAAACAAATATGGTAAAGGTGAAGCTATAAATATAGGTATATCGTTATACGATTTAAGATATAGAAATTTAGTAGATAAAGATTTCAATGCAAATGCTGGTTATATAAATAGTTTTGAACCATTTTCAGATTTTATTCTAATGCTTGTCAAAGGTATATATGAAACAAAATTAGCTCACAGTATATCTTTGCATACGGCACCAAATAATAATCAAGCTTCTATTATCTTGACCCATGATATTGAAACAGAAGCAGATTTGAAAAATATCAATAAATTTATAGCAACTGAAAAGAATTTTAATGTTACTTCTACTTGTTTTATAAATGTTAAATATTTGGCAGATAATAAAATTGATGCTTTTTTTAAACCTAAAAACTTTCCATATATAACAAATCTACAACAACATGGTGTAGATATAGGTGTTTTAGCAAAGCCTATCAATAGAAGTTTCTTCTTATTACCTTATGGTACTTGTAATGAATCATATCCTCTATATCAGAAATTTGGTTTATCTGATTTAAATAATAGTAAAGCTACACTTTGTGGAGAGTTGAAAGTATCAAAAGAGCTACTTCAAGGTATAGGTATAAAAGGTATTGTAGATTTTAGAAGTAGTGGGCTTATATACAATAAAAAACTTCCTTTAGCTATGGAAGCATTGGGTTATAGGTATGCATCTACTTTTTCTGCAGAAGATGTTTTATCTTATTTCCCATATAGGTATCCACAGGATTATGATAATATCAATAGAGAAAGTAAGATATGGGAAGTTCCTGTATCTCTTGATGATAGTTCTATTGTACCTATGTATGTAAAAACAAAGTCTTATATCTCGTTATTTAAAAAGATATATGATAATGGAGCAGTTTTTGATATGAAGATTAGTCCAGATAAAAAGAAATATCTTGATAATCTTTTCATTGAAAAATTCTATAAAAATATACCATCTGATGTATGGAAATGTACTTTAAAACAATTTGGTGATTTTTGGGATAAAAGAGATAGAATTATATTTAGGTATCAGATACAAAAATCAAAATTGATACTGCATATATATTCGCCTATAGATGTAGAGAATATTACATTTAAAACAAATAATCTAAAGCTATCAGAACAGTATGGTATCAAAGTATATAAAGACAAGTTTACTTTAGATGTAAAAAAAGGTATAAATACATGGACTCTAAATATAGTAGAATAGTTTTTTCTACTATATTGGTTAGTAGTTTTTCTTTTTCTTTAGATATATCCAAATATAATATTGGTACTTTACTTGATGTTACTAAATATGATAATAATCAATATTCTATAGAAGTATCTACCAATAATAAACCTATATATTATACACCAACAACTACCATATATGATATAAACTATACTACAAAATATTATAAGAGTAAGTTTGGGGACATAATACTTTATGATTTATCAAAAGATGATAGATATTTAAATGCAATAGATTATAACTATATTAAATTTAGTGGTTTTTTGGATGGTTGTAGAGTAGCTATATCAGATAAATCTCTTTTTCATAAAGAAGACAACATCCTCTTATCATTAGATACCAATAATAGTATAAATTTAAAATATATTTATAATGATATAGATTTGAGTAGATTAAAGTATATCGTTCTTTTTCAAGATAACAAAAAATGTTATATTGATAAGATTCGATTAGAAAAAACAAATAAAAATTCATATATAACAAATCATCAGAAAAAAGCTCTTTGGATATGGAATCCTAAAAATAAAATAGACATCAATAAATTAAAAAAATATAATATCAATAAAACATATATACAGATAAAAGATGGTTTTGAAACTCTTCTTGGTAATTTAAATAATACTAATATAGCAATCTTTGGTTTAAATGGATCGCCAAAAGATATATATAGTTATCAACATTTAAAAAATGATATAAAGTATCTATCACATCTTAAGTTAAATTATCAAAGTATAGTAGGTTATCAGATAGATGTTGAACCATATTTGTTAAAAGAGTTTAAAACCAATAAAGATAAAGTACTTAAGTCTTATATCGATATGCTTTCTTCTTTAAGTCAATTATGTCATAAATATAATTTGAAGTTTAGTGTAGTTATACCATTTTGGTTTGATAATATATATTATCAAAATATAAACTTGGCTAAAATAGTTGTAACATATGCAGATGAAGTTGTATTGATGAGTTATAGAAGTGATTTGGATAAAGTTATAGATATATCAAAACATATTTTAGCTATGGGTAATTTTAGTGATAAAAAAATATACATAGGTATAGAACTAATGCCTATAAATGATGAAAAACATACTATATATAAAGTTATAAAATCGGATGGATGTTTAACTAAAAGTGGTTTTTTAGATGGGTGTAAAAGTTTAAAAAAAATAAGAGAATATACTATAAAAGGTACAGATATAAGTTTTTATAACCAATATCATAAGCTAAATGATATTGATAAAAAAAATATACCTTTTAAGTCATTTCAAGGCTTTGTATTACACTATTATGATGTTTTACCTTGAAGTAACTCTTTGAGCATTTGCATCCTGTGATCAAACCAGTATGCATGTATGAGTGTAACTTTTGGATCTTCTTTTAGAAGAACTTTTATAAGTGTATAATCCATAGGGTTTGTAGAGAAGTATGATACTGGTATATAAACAAGTTCCAGTCCAAGTTCTTTACAGTTTTTTTCCTCTTCTCTCAATAACTCTTTAGATATAAGCATTTTATAGTTTAGAACTGTAATAACTCTTTGAATATGATACTTGTGTTTATATTGTATCAAATCATTTTTTGTTGGAAAAGTTGATAGGTAAGTGAGCTTATCTATCCTATAGACTTGTTTTAAATGTAACTTTTCTAATGGGTTTAAATAATTATTTATATGATTAAAATTAATCGCTATAGATATAATATAAAATGAAAAAAATAGTGTTACCAATAGAATTCTAAATATACTTTTTATAAATTTCATTATAGTGCTTTCCTTTTTATCTCACCCCAGTTTGTATTGGTAAAGTTAAATGTAGCTATAAACAACTCTGCTTTCAATAGAGGTTTATAGAAAAATGGTTCTATAAATCCTAATGCAAATAGTTTAATAAATGACCAAGTTTTTTTGTATGAGTGTTTTGCAAATATTTCAAGATATAAAGAAATAATATTAAGAGATATCCCCCATACAAATTCCAATAAGAAAAATAAAGTCATTGTTTCAGCATTGATATAATCATAAGTATAAAAAATAATAATAGATATAATACCAATAAATGTAATAATAGGTCCTAAAGCTTCAACTACTAAGAAGTAAGGCATTGTTAGCATACCTATAGTTTTATATTTTGGATTAAATATCATATCTCTGTGATATACTAAAGATTCCAATAGACCTCTTTGCCATCTATTTCTCTGCTTTAGTAAAGAGCTATAGTCAGCAGGACATTGTGTCCAACATAAAGCTTCAGGTACAAATCCTATCTTGTGGTCTATACCATTGTTGTAACAGTATTTTCTAAGTCTAAGTAAAAGGTCGAAATCCTCACCTATAGCATGACGATATCCACCTATCTTTTTGATAAGTTTTTTATCAAATACACCAAAAGCACCTGAGATTAGTATCAGTCCATTGAGTGGTTGCCAACCAACACGACCAGCAAAGAACCCTCTAAGGTACTCAAGTATCTGAAAACTCTCTATAAGGTTGTTAGGAACTCTTTTTTCTATAAGTTTGTGATTTTCTATTTTTGAACCATTGGTTATTCCTATAGCTGCACCAGTAGCTATCACTCTTCTATCTTTCAAAAATTCTTGAGCAGACTTTGTAAGGGCATCTTTTTCCAAAATAGTATCGGCATCCACACAACATATCAATGGATACTTAGAGATATTGATACCTACATTTAAAGCATCAGATTTTCTACCATTTTCCTTATCTACAACGATAAGTTTCTTGTATGATTTAGATTTATATACTTTTCTTATAGGTTTATGTTCTAATTCTAAATCATAAAGTTCCTTGCTTTCATACAAATCAAAATTTTCAATAAGTTTTTGCATAGTGTTGTCTGTACTACCATCATTTATGATAACTACTTCAAATTGTTGATATTTTACTTTCAATAAAGAGTGAACAGATGATACAATGGTTTGTTCTTCATTGAAAGCAGGGGCTAGTATAGATATAGGTATATAAGCATCTGTATCTACTAGCTCTTCTAAGATAATATCATTGGCATAAAAGTAGTTCATAATCATCTGTTTTAGCGTAATCCATGTCATAACAGTAGTTGAAAGATTTGTAATAACTAGATAAAATAGATACATTATTTGTATCTGTTCAAAGAAAAATACTATAGAATTCATTTAAACTCCAGACAAGTTGACATTAGGTGTTTGATATATTTATTTTCTTTATATAATTCTTCTTGCATATGTAATATATCCTCTTTTGAAACTTCATGTTCTAGTAATGAAGTATAGAAATTTTTTCTTACTATCTTGTTGCTATCATATAGATAACATATTAGTTTGTACCGTTTAGGTTTATTAAGTAAATCAAATCCTAATCTTGCTACAGCAATTCTAACTATATCACTAGATGAATTATAATTTTCCAATATTAAGTGATTGGATTTGATATCCCATGCTTTCATAAGCCTTATGATAGCTGATGTTAGTTCATGGTTGTCTTTATGTTGATGTTGTATCTCTAAAAAGATATTTTTTAGTTGACGGTGTTTTGGTATTTGAGCTAGTGCATATATAAATGCTATAACTGTTGGCATGTGCATCATATCTTTGATTATCATGTATATGAATTTAACTATTTGGTTATATTCCATATCTTTGATAGCTAAGGCAAAGAAAAACTGTACATATCTTCTATCTACATATTTTGTGTTATATAGCCATTTTAGCATACTATATAGCTCAAATAAGTCTTTTGCATCTTTGCATAAGATAGAAAAACCATATAATGATAATGTAATATATTCAAAACTACTATCAGAGTTATAAACTAGTTGTTTAAATCTTTCTTTTTCTTTTGGACTACTCAATACAACCAAAAGAGATAAATAATGTAGTTTTTTTATTTTTGAACTAGCTTTATCATATCTCTTTTCTATAATTTCAATGATATTTTTTTCTTCTATATATTGTTTTATTTTTTCTTTTTCTTTTGGATCATCAGTCAATATCATCCTTCTACCTAGTTCATAGATATAAGAGATAAGTTGTTTGCTGTCTTTTGGTAATGTATCCAAAAAAAACTGTTCAGATTTATAATATTTGATATTGTGATTGACAACTTCTATCCTATGAGAAGCTATCCACTTTAAAACAAAAAATGCCAAAAAACTAACTATAGATAAAAATAAAAAACCTATAGTTGTGTACCATACTATTGTTACAACTTCATTAGAAAACTGCATCTATAGACTACCAGTAATATCTGAAATATACATTTAGCTCTTTTCTATTGTAGCTATTGTTTCTTGTATCAAACTTCTCATAACTCACATCTGTACCTAAGTGATAGTTATCTACTATAGGTACTTCAAAACCTGCTTGAAATTTATCTGACTTGATATCATTTCTTAGCAAGATACTTATCTCATCATCATTTTCATATGAATCTGATTTTATATATTCAAAGTAGTATTTATGATGATTTTCTAATTTATAATCAATTTTATTGACAATAGACCAGCTTTTATTGCTAGGGACATAGTACCCTGTTTGTGTAAAGTATAAGTTGTCTGTAAAATAGTAAGTATATAGTGCTATGATTGTGTTTGTATGTATAGTTGAATATTTGGCATAGTTATAGCCTAGACCAAATTCCCAATTTCCTATATCATAATATTGATGCCAACCTATAGAGTATTTTGCATAAAAATCTGCACTAGGTGTAAATGAAAACGATAAATATCCCCACCATGGTTTTGGCATTGTTGGGTATAGTTCTGCATAGTATTGAGTATCATGAAGACCGTATCTGTGAGTATCTTCTATTTTGTTATATAGTATAAAATCACCTATTGGTATAGTTGCTTCTATATACTTTGTATTATCTGTATATCTTTTATCTGAAAATCTAAAATAATCATAACCAATACCTACCATATATTCTGTATGTTCTTTTTGTCTTGACAGTTTCATAACTTGATATTGCAAATCATCATTTGTTTCAAATAGTTCAGGTTTGTTGTCTTTTTTGACTATTTTGGTATGTTTTGTATTTTTATGATGATGTCTATTGTATAAGGCTCTTTTTAATTGTCTTATTTCTTTAGTGTATGGTTTATGTGTAGATGCTTTTAAAGATTTATAAACAGATAAACTTTTGTTATAGTTTTTTGTCCAAAAATACAATCTAGCAACACTCTCCTTTGCTTCGATACTTTTTGGATATAGTTTTGATATCTCTTTTGCTGTTTTAAGTGCATGGTAGTACTGATGTTTCTTGATGTAAGCATTCATCATAATCCACATTATCTCATAGTCTTTTTGTGCAAAAGGCTCTAAGCTTTTTATAGTTTTTATTTTTTGTGTAGATGATTTTATTGTTTTAAGGTTGTGGATATGTTTTGATGTATATATTTGTTTATATAGTTTTGATGAAGTATCACCACTTTTTGTTAATATATCACTAGCTTTATCCACTTTACCATCCCAAAACAATAGTTTTGCATAAGTTTGAGCAACATTTTTATTGGTTGGGTTTTCATCATATAATTTAGAAATCATTGGTAAAGCTTTACTTAATTGTTTGTTTATAGCCAATTGATTTATCTTTTCTACTTGTTGATTAATGCTTAAAAGTTTATGTACTTCTTTTTGAACATTTGTATCTGTTGTTAAAGAACCTATATTATTAGGAACTTGTGTATTGTTTATATCTTCTTTTGTTGTATTTATATCATTTTGTGCATACATCAAAGATGATAGAGCTATTGTGCTTATTACTATTTTGTTTATCATGTCAACTACCCTTTTGCAATAGATAAATTATTCTATATAATTATCTCTAAACTTATCTCATATCACACTTACTATAGGGTTAAAAGGTGTTTAAAAAATTGCTTTATAGCATAAATTTATATAAAATAATTTGTCTTTATCCCAAAAATATAATAATGATATAATTATGTTGCTATATAATATCGTTAATCGTGATATTATATAAAGGTTGGAAGTTGTTTGAAAATAAAACTATAATGATTACTGGTGGTACAGGTTCTTTTGGAAATGCTTTTATTCAAAGATATATAGATAGTAATGTTAAAAAAATTATTGTTTTTTCAAGAGATGAAGAAAAACAAGATAGGATGAGATTTATATATCAAAATCCAAAACTGAAGTTTATCATAGGAGATGTAAGGGATTATCATCATTTATATAGTAGTATGAGAGGTGTTGATATCGTATTCCATGCAGCAGCATTCAAGCAAGTACCATCTTGTGAATTCGCTCCTCTTGAAGCTACAAAAACAAATGTTTTTGGTACAGATAATGTCTTAACAGCAGCTATAGAACAAAAGGTAAGTGATGTTGTATGTCTGAGTACAGGTAAAGCAGTATATGCTATAAATGCTATGGGATTATCTAAAGCTTTGATGGAAAAAGTCATCATCAATAAAGCTAGAGATTTAAGAGAAAGAGATGATTGTACTACAAAGCTGAAATTTATCAGATTTTCTAATGTTTTTGCAACAAGAGGATCAGCTATAAACATTTTTACGCAACAAATACAAAATGGACAACCTGTTACCGTTACAAATCCTGATATGAGACGCTCTATTATGACTATGGATGAAGCAGTTGATTTGGCTGTTTTTGCTATGGAAAATGGAGAGTGTGGAGATCTTTTTATATATAAAGCCAAAAGAACAACTTTGAAAAAACTTGTAGAATATCTTTTTGATATTTATAATGCTAAAAATAGAGAGATACAGGTTATAGGTGCAAGGCATGGGGAAAAATTAGAAGAGACAATTTTAAGTGATGAAGAATTACTTAGATCTGTTGATATGGGTGAGTTTGTAAGAGTAAGAATGGATAGAAGAGGCTTAAACTATATCAATAAAGACTTTAAAGGCTCCAATAGAAGAAAAAATCAGATTATACCACCTAGTATAGAGACTCAAGTTCCTGAACTAACAAAAGAATATCTAAAAGATATTATACAAAAGCATAATCTATTTTCAAAAATACAGAGTATTTAATATATGAAATATTATAATTCCTAATCTGTAATATACAATACAGGTTTTTAAAATTTAGGAATTTTTATAATATGAATAAACAAATTTATGACACTATAGTGATTGGTGCAGGTATTGCTGGATGTATGATATCTTATATGCTTAAATCTAAAGGATATAGTGTACTTTTAGTTGATAGGAGTGCTGTACCAGCTAGTGGTGGTAGTGGTGCAGCAGGTGCTTTTGTATCTCCCAAAATTGGTAAAGGTTCCATACTTCAAAGTCTAACAAATGAAGCTTATCAATATGCTGTAGATTTTTATAGTAAAAATTTTTCAGAGCATTTTTATCAAACAGGTATTATTCGTATCCCAAAAGATGATGAAGATGCTAAAAAATTTACTATTTATGAACAGTTTAATGATAATGATTTTAAATGGATAAAACAAGATGAATTAAATCATATAGGTATATATGAAAAGAATGATGGATTTTTTTTCGAAAAGGCTGGAGTTTGTGATGCACCTTCCATGTGTAAAGCTATATGGGAACAGGTTGAGTTTTTACAGTTTGAAGTTATAGATTTATATCAACAAAATGATATATGGACTCTTTCTAATAAAAAAGATGTTTTAAAAGCTAACAAAGTAGTTATAGCTACAGGATATGAGAGCAATCTATTACCTATCAAGTATATGGGGCTTAGAGGTACTTGGGGAAGTCGTGGAGATTATTATTCGAAATTAAAATTAAATGTAAGTATGCATAAAAAGATATCTATATCAGCCAATATCAATGGTATCATCAAGTTAGGAGCTACACACAATAAAGCAAAAGAACCTTGTAAAGTATGTGATGGATACCCTCTTAGAATGCTTGAAAATGAAGCTAAAGAGATGATAGATAGTAGTGATTTGGTACTTAAAGAAACTTTTTGTGGGATGAGAGCAGGTAGTAAAGATTATTTTCCATTGGTTGGTAAAATAGTAGATACAAAGTTTATGTTAGAAAATTATCCAAAGATAAAAAGAGGTGCTAAAGAACCATTGAAGCATTTGCGTGGTATGTATATATTTGATGGTTTTGGGGGTAGGGGATTTGTATTTGCTCCATTGATGGCACAATGGTTAAGTGAACATATCATCAATGATAAAGAGATAGATAGTAGAGTAAATCCTGATAGATTATTTTTGAAGTGGTGTAGAAAGGCTTTTATCTAACCATTTTGCATCTTCTGTTATATCAGGAAAACCATCCAATAACTGTTGAGGTTTAAAGTTGGTTTTGTAAGCAAAGGCTTTACACCCATCTACCCAGTAGCCCAAATATATCCATCTAAGTTCCAATATCTTTGCTAGATTTATCTGATATATCAGTGAGTATGTACCAAGAGATAATCTAGCATAATCAGGATCATAGAAAAAATATATAGAACTTATACCATCATCCAATATATCGATAAGATCAACGCCTACTAACTTATCATCTACTACATAAAGTACCTCTTTACCAAAATCATTGGCTCCTTCTACAAAGTTTTCAAAATACTCATCATTGGATATATCTCTATGTTTCCATCCATCTTTTTGAGCTTTCCACAAGTGATATTTGTTATATAATGCGATATGCTCTTGTGTTATAGATGGTTTTTGTACGATAATTTGTGTATTTTTATTTCTTTTGATAGCTTTTCTCTGAGATTTGCTTAATTGATATTCAAACGCATCTATACGGATACTTTTACATTCATTGCATCCATCACATATAGGATGAAAGAAGTAGTTACCAAATCTTCTCCAGCCTCTTTGGATTACAGCAGTAGAAAATGCTTTGGGTGCATGGTTGACATATTTGTAGTGCATCCTTACTTTCCTGTCAGGCAGGTAAGAACACTCATAATCAAGCGTACAAAAATCAGTAGAGTTTGGGTTGAGTAAATCTATCTTATCATTCATAAACGCGATTATACTTAAAATGTAGTAAAATACAGATATTATGTTCAAATTTTTACTCTTTTTTTTGATGATTACTTATATACAAGCAAACCACATCAAATGGTATGCTAGTTATGACAAAGCATTTGCGTATGCCAAAGAGCATAACAAAAAGATGATAGTCTATCTCATACGCGATGATTGCAAAAGGTGCAAAGATATAGTAGCTACTGTTTTTACAAATAAACCATATATAGATAAGCTTAATGTTGATTTTGTATCTGTTATCGTGAATTTTGATGATAAAGTATCTTATCCTATAGAGATGTACTATACAGATACTTTTCCTACTTTGTTTATAGTTGAACCAAAAGAGGAGAGATTTATAAAAGTCTTGAAAGATACACAGATAAAAACCATAAAAGACTTTATAGATTAATCCCTTTAATGGTAAAATACGAACAATTTTTTATACAAGGTAAGATTATGAGCAAGAAAGATGTGAAAAAAGCTGTACTAGCATACTCAGGTGGGCTAGATACAAGTATTATATTGAAATGGCTTCAAGATGAGTATAACTGTGAAGTTGTGACATTTACTGCTGATTTGGGGCAGGGTGAAGAGGTAGAACCAGCTAGAGAAAAAGCTCTTGCTATGGGTATCAAACCAGAAAATATCTTCATACTTGACCTTAGAGAAGAGTTTGTGAAAGATTTTGTATTTCCTATGTTTAGAGCTAACGCTATATACGAAGGAGAGTATCTTCTAGGTACTTCTATAGCTAGACCACTTATCGCTAAAAAGCAGATAGAGATAGCTAAGCAAACAGGTGCAGATGCAGTAAGCCATGGAGCTACAGGTAAGGGAAATGACCAAGTGAGATTTGAACTTGGGTACTTGGCACTTGATCCAGACATCACAGTGATAGCACCTTGGAGAGAGTGGGATCTAAACTCTCGTACAAAACTACTAGAGTATGCTCAAAAACACGGTATCAACATAGATGGAAAAGGTAAGCCAAAACCATACTCTATGGATGCAAACTTGCTTCATATCTCTTATGAGGGTGAGTGGCTAGAAAACCCATACAACGAGCCAGAAGAAGATATGTGGCTATGGTCAGTAAGCCCAGAAGAGGCACCAGATGAAGCAGAGTATATCACTATCGGGTATAAAAACGGAGATCCTATCTCTATCAATGGAGAAGAGTTAAGTCCAGCTACTTTGCTAGAGAGATTAAACACTCTTGGTAAAAAACACGGTATCGGTCGTATTGATATAGTAGAGAACAGAATGGTAGGGATGAAAGCTAGAGGATGTTATGAGACTCCAGGTGGAACTATCATGCTAAAAGCACACAGAGCTATAGAGTCTATCACACTAGATAGAGAAGAGGCTCACCTCAAAGATGAGCTTATGCCAAAGTATGCAAAACTCATCTACAATGGACTATGGTGGTCAGCAGAGAGAAAGATGATGCAAGCGGCTATAGATGCTACACAAGAGCAAGTAAATGGAGAGGTAAGACTCAAACTTTACAAAGGTAATGTTATAGTAGTAGGTAGAAAATCAGACAATTCTCTATACTCAGAAGCCCACTCTACATTTGAAGCAGATGATGTATATAACCAAAAAGACGCAGAAGGTTTCATCAGACTAAATGCACTTAGATTTATCATCGAGGGTAAAAAACAACCAGAAAGAATCAAAGATTTGATAGGTGACTTGTAGTCATCTGTCATCTCCTCTTCATACTTCACTATACTCAATAGGTTATTAAAAATATTTGGATATGATACATAAATCTTACAAACAAAAAGGCTAATACCTAATGAGTAGTTACAAACCACCATATACTATAACTTCTAAGATATTGAAAGTGACAAGTGAGATATCTGAACTCATAGCTGATATCAAATATATAGATAAAAATCATACTACACTTATGCTTCGTAAAAAAAATAGAATACGCTCTATCACAGGTACTTTGCAGATTGAAGGCAATACATTTGATGAAGAAAAAGTTACAAATCTTATCAATGGTAAAACTGTATTTGGAACACCAAGAGAGATAGAAGAGGTAAAAGGAGCGATAAGAGCGTATGATTATCTTGATGGGTATGATTATAAAAATGAAAAAGATTTACTAAAAGCTCATAAGATTTTGATGGAAAAACTTCTTGATAATGCAGGAGTATATAGGCAGACAAATGTTGGAGTTGGTGGTAAAGATGGTGTAACTCATGTAGCACCACCACCAAATATAGTACCACAACTTATGGGTGACCTTTTTCAATGGCTAAAGGATACTGATGAACATTTGCTTATAGTCAGTTGTGTGTTTCATTATGAGTTTGAGTTTATTCATCCTTTTGTTGATGGTAATGGTAGGATAGGAAGACTTTGGCAAACAGTTATACTAAAGTCGTTTAAAGAAATGTTTGGCTTTATACCTATAGAGAGTATAGTTAGAGATAATCAGAAGTTTTATTATCAGGCATTGGAAGATGCAGGAAGTATGGGTGAGAGTACACCATTTATAGAGTTTATGTTAGGTATCATATATAAATCATTAGAAGACTACATCCAAGAGAGTCAAAAAAATGTCCCCAAAAATGTCCTCAAAAATGTCCCCAAAGATAGATTATCAAAAGTACTTAAACTGATAAAAGAAAACAACAATATAACCATAGCAGAACTCTCAGCCAAGTTAAATGTGACAGATAAAACTATAAAAAGAGATATATCTAAACTTAAAAATGAACACAAAATCCAAAGAGTAGGCAGTTCAAAAAGTGGCTATTGGCAAGTTTTGGATTAGTATTATCTCCCAATCATCTAAATACAAGATAATACTAGGTGTATATTCAACGCCTGACAAAAAAACATCATATTTGCTGTAGGTTTGACCATGTCAAACACCCTTCTCTACGATAGAAAAGACATTTTTTCATTTTAACCAAAATGTTTGACACGGTCAAACCTACGATGAATACAATATTTGATATTTTTCATGATAACTATCAAGGGTATTGGCAAGTTTTGGATGGGTAATATTATTTAACAATTCCAGTAAGTAAAGTCTGTATCATACTTTGAAGTACGCTTTCGTATGAGAGTTCTACATCTTTGAAACTATCAAGCACCAAAGATGAAAGACCGTGGAGTGATGACCAGATGACTATGGCGTAGTTTA
>Ga0256828_1001283_pt1 | contig 15824 bp, 19 predicted proteins | sample CV88metaG_FD_185993 | JGI IMG/M metagenome (GOLD analysis project Ga0256828, IMG submission 185993) | Hydrothermal vent microbial communities from East Pacific Rise, Pacific Ocean - CV88 | ecosystem: Environmental > Aquatic > Marine > Hydrothermal vents | place: Pacific Ocean: East Pacific Rise...
GGCTGCTGGTGCAGGGATGAGCCAAATGCACGTTAATCGTGTTTTAAAGCAGTTTAAAAATGCAGGTAAAATGGCAAAACAGCTTTCGGGTAAAGGTGGTATGAAACAGATGCAAGATATGATGAAACAGGCACAAGGTGGGGGAATTCCACGTTAAATATTTGGAAACGATGGCTTTAGCCTCGTATTATTCGGGGCTAAAGCCTCCGATTCCGAATAATAAATTACTAGTTCCCACGTTAAATGTGGGAACTAATGAAGTTTTGTGTTATATTAAAGCAAATTTTAGATAAAATTCCGTTTTAAGTATTGATGAGTGCTTTCTCATTAAGAGCAGTTGTCAGTGCTTGTTTTATGGTTGTCTCAATAGCAACCTGCACAAGTAGTGTATTTGGGAGTAGTTAACCCAATATTGAGGTCTTTAGCAGACATTAAAATGCAAAATAATAATTTTAAGGATAGACATGACAACAATTAGACTTACAAGAATGGGTAGAAAAAAGATGCCATTTTACAGAATCGTAGTAACAGATAGCAGAAAAAGAAGAGATGGTGGTTGGATTGAATCAATTGGTCATTATAACCCAATGATTAAAGAGAACAACTTAACTGTTGATACAGATAGAATGGATTACTGGTTGGGTGTTGGTGCTCAAATGAGTGATAGAGTTAAAAAAATTACAGGTAAATAGTCATGGTTGTTGATTTCGTTACCGAATATACCAAGCTTTTAGTTAGTAATCCTGATGATATTTCTGTTTCAATAAAGAATATCGAGGAGAACTATAATGAGATTACCATCGTAGCAAATAGCGAAGATGTAGGTAAACTTATTGGTAAAGAGGGGCGAATGATCAACTCGATTAAAACGGTAATTTCTGCCTGTAAAGCAAAAGGTGGCTCTAATTATCGTGTAAATGTAGAGTCTAAAAAATAGCTTTATGAATAAACCAAAACGTTTTTTTATTGCCCAAGTGGGTAAAACCCACGGACTTCATGGAGATTTAAAACTTCATATTCACACAGACTTTCCCGAACAATTTAAATCAGGTCATACTTTTCAATCAAGCTCTGGCTTACTTGAGATTAATGAAGTGAACTTGAGCCGAAATATAATCTCTTTTAAGGGTTATAGTGGTGTTGATTATGCTAAAAAGTTGACCAATACTAAAATTTATGCTTCATTGGAAGAGACAAGAGAGAGATGTGAACTAAAAGAGAATGAACACTTTTGGTTTGAAATTGAAGCTTGTTCTGTTGTGGAAGATGGTGTTGTTTTAGGAAAAATCTCTGAGATGCAACGTTTGGCTGATGTTGATTATCTGTTTATTGAAACAGATGAGAAGTTGGTGGCAGATGGGTTTGCTAAAACTTTTTTAGTTCCATATATCGATAGATATATTGTTAAAAAAGATATTGATGGTAAGACTATTGTTACCAAAGATGCCAAAGAGATTTTAGAAGCTTCATAGATGAGATTTTCGTTTGTAACACTTTTTCCTTCTATTATAGAGGGGTACTTTTCAGATTCTATTTTAAATAGGGCGATAGAGAAGGGTCTTATGGAGGTTAATTATATTAACCCAAGAGACTATACAACCAATAAGCATGGAAAAGTGGATGAACCGATGATTGGTGGAGGGGCTGGAATGTTAATGACTCCTCAGCCATTGTTTGATTCGATTAACGCGATTAAAAGTGATTCAAAATCTCTGCATGTGGTTGTGGCAACACCCGTTGGAAAACCTTTTAGACAAAATGATGCAAAGCGATTGGCAAAAAAAGAGCATGTTGTTTTTGTATCGGGGCGTTATGAGGGGATAGATGAACGTTTTATAGAAGAGGTAGCAGATGAGCTCTTTTCTATAGGTGATTTTATCTTGACAGGTGGTGAATTGGCTTCGATGGTTATGTGTGACGCTGTTGCACGAAATGTAGAGGGTGTACTTGGAAATAGTGACTCTTTGAGCGTAGAGAGTTTCGAAGATTCAAGCCTTGAAGCACCATCGTTTACTAAACCTAAAGTTTATAATGAAATTGGCGTTCCATCAGAGTTATTAAAGGGAAATCACGCTAAAATTTCGGACTTAAAAAATGCTATGGCTAAGTGTAAAACAAAATACTTTAGACCAGATTTGCATAAATAACTCTAAACATAGAGATAATAATACAAAGGTAGTATGATGAGAAATAAATATATTGAAAGCTTTGAACAAGCACAATTAGAAAATAAGAGTGTTCCTGATTTTAGAGCAGGAGATACAGTAAGAGTTGCTGTTAGAATTAAAGAGGGTGACAAAAGCAGAGTTCAGAACTTTGAAGGTGTTTGTATTGCAATTAGAGGTCAAGGTACAGGTCGTACAATGATGATTAGAAGAATTGGTGCAAACTCTGTTGGTGTAGAGAGAATTTTCCCACTTTACTCTGAAAGTATTGAGAGTATTACTGTGTTAAGACGTGGTCGAGTAAGAAGAGCTAAACTATTCTACCTTAGAGCATTAAAAGGTAAAAAAGCAAGAATTAAAGAGCTTAGAAGAAAATAATCTTTTTTTTCGAGTTATTTCTCGCACACTATTAAAGAGGGTTTCTTCCCTCTTATTTCTTCCCATTTTTATTAATCTTTTAAATACTTTGCTATAATACTCCTATATTTTTCATAAGGAATTAATCCGTGAATTTTCTACAAAAAATCGCACAACGTCTTCTTTTGGTTCTACAGTTTTTACTTGTTTTTCTTTTTATTCTTTTTGAAGAGATTATTTGGGAAGGAATTGCTAAACCTATCTATAATAAGATAGAGTCTTTACATATTACTCAAAAACTAGAAAAGAGTATTGTTAATACAAACCGTTATCTTTTACTTTTAATATTTACCGTTATTCTGTTGGTTGTTGAGGGGGCTGGTATCTTTGCAGGAGTTCTATTTGTAAATGGATATATCTTGTTTGGATTACTGCTTTATATTGCTAAAATTCCTATTGCTGCCTTTACTTTTTGGCTATTTAAAGTCTCAAAAGATAAGCTTTTGAGCTTTGATTGGTTTGCATGGCTCTATAGAAAAACGATGAATGGTTTAGATAGATTAAAAAATTTGGATATTTACAAATCAACCATTGCAATGATGTTAAAGTTTAAAGAGAGAATAAAAAAACGTTGGAGAGCCTTTAAAGATAGATTTTTTGATAAAGATAGCTCTTTTACTGAAGAGTTAAAATCGTTTTATAACTATATGAAAAATTTTAAAAAAAATATAAAAAAGAGAAAAGAAGAGAAAAATGACTAAATACGTTTTATTTGATACAGAGACTACAGGCAATCAGAAAGAGGATAAAATTATACAGGTTGGTGCAATGGTGGTAGGAAGCAGAGGTGAAGTAGAGGTTTATGATGAACTCTGTTCAACAGATATTCCTATTAAAATTGAGGCAATGGAGGTTCATAATATTACTCCTGAACTTTTGGTTGGTAAAACACCATTTAATACAACCAAGTTTTATAGAGATTTGATGATATTAAATAGTGAACAAAATTATCTAATTGCCCATAATATACAGTTTGACTTAGGAATGTTAGAGAAAGAGGGTTTTGATAATAGAATGAAACTTATTGATACTCTACGTTGTTCTAAACATCTTTTTCCTGATTCAGATTACCATAGATTACAATATTTTAGATACTCATTAGGGCTATATAAAGAGGAGCAAAAAGAGGCACAGAAGCACAATATAACCATTAAAGCACATGATGCTATTGGAGATGTATTGGTTATGAAACTGCTTCTTTCTAAATTAGTAGCCAAGGTAAAAGAGCAGTATATTGGTGTAAATCCTATGGTTAAATTAGAGGAGCTAACTAGAACCCCTGTTGTCTTAAAAAACTTTAAATTTGGTAAATATAAGGGTGAAGAGATAGCTGATATTGCCAGAAGTGATGCTGGTTATATTCGTTGGATGTTAAAAACGTTAGAACTTGATGAAGATTTAAAATATACGTTAGAACGAGTTTTAGAAAATGTCTAGTTAATCGACTCCTAATCAAAAATATAGTAAAATTAATTTAAATTTAAATATAATTATTAAAAAGGATAATTAATGTTAAATAAAATATTTATATCGGTTTTACTACTATTAACATTTAGTGAGGCAAAAGACACCTTTTCTTCTGAACGACTTTTAGGAATAGAGGTTGGGTATGGTTCTGCAAAATATGAGAGAAATTCTATTAGCAAATCAAATGATGATCCAGAGTATGGTTTTAGAATTGGTGCTCAAAATAGAGATTGGAGAACCACTTTTATTGGGAATCTTTCGCGTGGTAAAGAGCATAAATATCAAAAAGCAATGTTGACTTTTGATCATTTTGTTTGGCAGTCACTCTATGAAAAAGATCATATTATGTTTAAACCTTATATTGGTGGACATATTGGATGGATTAAACATACAGCAGATGGTTTAAGTGAGAATGGAATGCTTTATGGTGGTGAAGTTGGTATCGTTTGGAACGTTATTGATGAAGTTGATTTTGATTTGGGTTATAGATACTCTGCAACAAATCTTGATACATTAGACAGTTTAGATGCAATGACCATTGGTCTTAACTATATTTATTAAAAGTTAACTATAGTCTTGAGGCTATGGTTAGACTTTTAATCCTCTTCTTCTTTTCTTTTTACTATAATTTCATAAATATTCTACTTATAGGTAAACTCATGATTGATTTAAAATATCTACAAAAAAACTTTGATGAAGCACGTACAAAACTTTTGAAAAAAGGTGTTGATACAGAGACTCTCGAAGGGTTAAAAGAGCTTTTTTCTACTTTAAAAGAGGCAAATGCACAGTTTGAAGAGGCAAAAGCAGAGCAAAATAGAATGTCTAAGCTTTTTGGTGAGTATATGAGAGAGAAGCGAGATATTACAGAGCTTAAAGCTGAAATTTCTGATAAAAAAGAGCAGATAGTAACGCTTCAAGCTACTGCACGTAAGGCTGAAGAGGCATTGAAAAATGTAGCATTAGCAATGCCAAACTTTCCTGATGATTCTGTTCCAGAGGGTGCAGATGAAGAGGATAATATAGAGTTACGTAAAGTTTTAGAACCTAGAAGTTTTGACTTTGAACCTAAAGAGCATTGGGCTTTGGCAGAGATTAATGGTTGGATAGATTTTGAGCGTGGTGTAAAATTGGCAAAGAGTCGTTTTGCTGTACTTCGTGGAGATGCAGCAAGAATGGAGAGAGCTTTAATTAATTTCTTTTTAGATGTAAATCGAGAAAAAGGATTTGAAGAGGTTTGTGTTCCATTTATAAATAATGCAAAGATGCTTCAAGGAACAGGACAGTTACCAAAGTTTGAAGATGATTTATTTAAAATTGATGATGAAGATTTATACTTGATTCCTACAGCAGAAGTTCCATTGACCAATCTTTACAATGATGAAATTTTAGCTCAAAAAGAGTTGCCAATTTTGCTTACAGGATATACTCCTTGTTTTAGAAAAGAGGCAGGTTCAGCAGGGCGTGACACGCGTGGGATGATTAGACAACATCAGTTTGATAAGGTAGAGATGGTAGCAATTGTAGAGCCTTCAAAATCAGAAGAGGTATTTAAGATGATGGTGGAGAATGCCTCTGATATTTTAACTCAATTGGGGCTTCCTCATAGGGTAGTAGAGCTTTGTGGTGGTGATCTTGGTTTCTCTGCTTCGACCACAATTGACCTTGAAGTTTGGCTTCCAGGGCAAGATAAATATAGAGAAATTTCTTCTATCTCTAACACACGTGATTTCCAAGCACGAAGAGCAAAAATCCGTTATAAGGATGGAAAGAAAAATCAACTGGTACATACATTAAATGGTTCTGCTTTGGCAGTAGGAAGAACATTGGTTGCCATTATGGAGAATTACCAAAATGAAGATGGTTCAATAGAAATTCCTGAAGTTTTGAAAAAATATATGTAGAGATTATTGGTAACCATGAATGGTTACCTACAAATAATTCTATTTTAAACTTTCAATATATGAAGCAAGTGCTTTAATATCGCCTTTGCTTAATGTTGCTACTTGTATTTTCATAATATGACCTAGCCCATATTTATTGAGTTGACCTTTTTTATAGGCAGTTAATTGTTTAATGGTTGTAGCAGAGGCTTGACCTGCAATTGCTTTTGAAAGATGTAGGGCTTTGGTTTTACCATTTTTCCCATGACATCCTAAACAATTTTTATATAGGGCTTCTCCATTTGCCATTAGAGTTGTATTATATGTTAGCATTATAGATAGTATAATTAGTGTTTTTTTCATTTTTTGTCTCCTAGTTATCCACGCTGTATATTATATCTATTTTGTATATGAATTGTGTAAAATATTGTGACTTTTAGTGATTAATAGGGAAATCTTAATAGTTTTTACAAAAAAAATAATCTCTTCTATTTCATATAAATCTGTGTTATAATAACAGCGATAACTTATAACAATGGAGATGTATATGTTCAAAAAATTACTATTTACAACTATTCTTGGATCAACGCTACTTTTAGCAGAGAGTGGTGTAGGACTCAATATTAATGAAGAAGATCTAGAGTTAGAAGGAATACTAGATTCACGAAATTTAGCAGCTTTACAGACGAGCAGTACTATCTTTCAAGCAGATGTTAACTTTTTAAATAATAATGAAGATACAAAGCTTATTGGAATGGGACTGGGGGCGACAAATAAACTCGCAGGAGTAGAAGGGGTAGAGATTACTTTAGGTGCTAAATTTATCTGGGCAGAGGTTGCAGATGAAGATTTTACAGCATTACCATTTATGGCAAAAGTACGATACTCTTTTCCTCCTTTACTTTTTAATATTCCTCCTGTTGCTGTAGAAGGAAAGCTTTTATATGCACCAAAAGTACTCTCTTTTGGAGATTCTGTAACCTATAATGAGTTTAGACTCTCTGCAGATATGGAAGTGATAGAGAAAGTAAGGGTTTATGTGGGATATAGAAATATTCATACGCAGTATGTGGGGATTAAACCAGATCTTTTTAATACCAGTTTTTATGGTGGGATGAAATTTTCTTATTAGGGGTTAATTGAGGGTGCGTTAGAGAAAATGCACCCTACAAGTTTCTTACTCTACAGTTACCGATTTTGCTAAATTTCTTGGCATATCTACATCATTTCCTAAACGTACCGAAATTTCAAGAGCCAATATCTGTGTTACGACCATCATCTCAAAAAATTCTAACATTGGGTGTGAATCATATGTTGTTTGTACAAAATCATCAGCTAAATCAAATGGCTCTGGAGAGATTGCCAAGACCGTTGCATCTCTGGCACATAGCTCTTCTACATTTGATTTGATTTTTTCATAGTGTAGTGTTTTTGGCATAAGTGCTACGGTAAACAGTTCTGCATCAGCCAGAGCAATTGGCCCATGTTTCATCTCTCCTGCTGGATACCCTTCGGCGTGTAGATAGGAGATCTCTTTTAGTTTTAATGCCCCCTCTAGTGCTAGGGGAAAAAATAAGTCACGTCCAATAAAGAAGAATCCATGACCATGTAGATAACGTTTAGAGAGGCGTGTAAGCTTCTCGTGAAGTTTATCATTAACCAAAAGAGATTTTGGTGTATGACGCATGGCAGAGAGTTCACTCTCTAGTTTCTCTTTAGATATACTTTTTTTAATTTGAGCGATATAGAGTGTTAACATCCAAAGTACCATGGTTTGTGTAGCAAATGCTTTGGTACTGGCAACACCTTTTTCAATTCCTGCACGGGTTAAAATAGCCGAGTCACTCTCTCGCACAATAGAAGAGTTGTCGACATTACAGATACTTAGACTCTTTAATCCTGCTCGTTTTGCCATTTTTAGAGCTTCTAATGTATCTGCTGTCTCTCCACTTTGGGAAATGGTAATAAAGAGGGTATCCTCACGAAGTAGAGGCTCTTTATATCTAAACTCTGAAGCAATCTCTACTTGACATGGAATTTTTGCAATACGCTCTAATAGATAAGCTCCTGTAAGTGCAGAGTGGTAGGATGTTCCACATGCACAAATCTTGATATAATTTATACCATCGAAGAGTGTGTTACTAAGCTCTTCAAACTCTATTTTATTATGAAGTACACGTCCCATCATGGTATCATTCATCACTTGGCTCTGTTCGTAAATCTCTTTTTCCATAAAGAATCTAAATCCATCTTTTTGAGCCATTGCTTTATCTGTAGCTAAAGCTTGTTTTGTAAAAGATAGTTCTCCTTCACTATTAAAAAGCGTTACTTTACCATCTTTTGCATAGCCATACTCTCCATCTTCTAAGTAATATACCTCTGTTGCTTTACCAATAATTGGTGTATCTGAAGAGGCAAAAAATACCTCATCCTCTTTAAATCCAATAAGCATAGGAGAACCATGTTTTGCAAAGAAGATGGTCTCTGGCTGGGCTTCACTAATTAGAAGTGTGGCATAAGCTCCTTCTAGTTTTTCAATTGTCTTCTGAAAAGCACTCCATGCACTGTTTTTAGCATTGTAGTTTTTTTCAAAAAGATGAACAATTGTCTCTGTATCTGTTTGGCTTAAAAATGTGACACCTTCGCTCCGAAGCTCTTTTTTTAACTCTTGGTAGTTTTCGATAATTCCATTATGTACAACAAATGAATATGTACCCATATGTGGGTGTGCATTGAGCTCGGTTGGTTTACCATGGGTTGCCCAACGGGTATGACCAATCGAGACTCCAAAACCATCACTTTTATAGCTTTTTGTTTTATCTCTTAGGTTTTGTAGTCGTCCCACTGCTTTAAAATTTTGAAGTTTTTTATTCTCTATAATGGCAATACCTGCCGAATCATAACCCCTATATTCTAGCTCTTGAAGTCCATCTAATAAAATCTCTTTCTTCTCTTGACTTCCGATATATCCAACGATTCCACACATTTTTTATCCCTCCGTTAATTCTTTTATAATATGCTTAGTATTATTACAAAAGTTTCCATTCTTCTCGATTAAAAAAAGGTCATTAACTCTGTTCATTTTTGTGTGTATCTTTGCCGAACTAATGTCTACATTTAAATCATCAAAAAGATTGATAAGATAGGAGAGAAGACCATTTTGATTTGAACAGTTTAGTTTCATTATTGCATGTTCTTTTGAATGATTACAATCAATCATAACATCTTTAGGTCTAATATTTGGTTTCTTCAGCTCTAGAGGATGTTTTTTTGTGAGAGAGTCAATAATTATATTGTAGAGGTCTAGTTCTTCATCTTTATTGATTACTTCTCCAAAATCAATTCTGAAATATTTGATTCCTGAAAAGAGTTTATAAATATCCATTTGAACAATTTCTAAACGTGAGAGTTTATGGAGTAAAAAGCTTAAATCAAGGTTATCTTTTCTTAAAATTTCTATGGTTAAAAAACTGTTGTTGGTGATGATAAACTCATAATCTTTTAATAATTGGGCTTTCTCTACAATTGTAAGAATCTTTTGTGAACTGTTTTTTATAAAGAATAGATCAGATGTAATTTTTAAAGTTCTTTTTTGTAGAAGTTTAGGCAGTCTTTTAAAGTTTTCTAATCCTTGAAGCTGTTTCTCTTTTTTTACTCTTTTTGCGGTCTCTTTTAGTAACTTGACATTTGAGACAACCAAAGAGGCTTGATGATATAAGGTGTTAATGAGTCTAGAGTTAAAACCATTATAAATAGGTGCTCCTACACCATTCATATCTGCATAAGTTAAAATATAGATAAAGTCCAGCTCTTTTTGTGTCGGAAAGTGCGATGAAAATTTTAAAATGGTCTGTTCTGAGTGTAAATCTTCTCGTTGAGCTGTTGTACTCATTAGGGTATGGAATAGAATAAGATTTTTCCCCATTTTTATCTCTTCTGGACTAAAATTTAATCGTCGTGCAAATCCTTTAAAGAGAACAGTTCCTACCTCATGATGGGGTTTTTTACGTCCTTTTCCTGCATCATGAATAAGGGTAACGGTCTTAATAAAAAGTTTCTCTTTTTGAGTTAACTTTTTATATAGTAGTTGGACTCTTTTATCTTTGATATTCTCTAATGCTTCCATTGATTTAACAGTATGTACACCTACTGCATATTGATGATAGCCATCAAATTGTGGAAGATTAATAACCCTTTTTAGATAAGGAATAGTATAACCCAATAGACGGCTATCTAAAAGACTTTCTAATATTAAACTGCTGTGTTTAGATTGAAAAAGTTTATAAATTAAGGGGTAAACTTTTTCATCTACATTAGGGGTTCTGTATGATAAATTGAGTGCTCTTGAAAAAGTAGGATGGATGGGAAACATCTCTTTTGGTGCAGAGATTAACTGTTCTAACAGTTCAAAGAATGAATCATCTTGATTTTTTGGACAGAGCATTTGGTTTTTATCGTAGCAGTCTGTTAGGGTATCTATCCATATTGTTGTATGTAGTTTTATGGTCTTTAGATGAGAGGTAACTTTTCTAGCAAACTTCATATGCTCTTTTTTGTTATCTTTGTATCCTAAATAGGTTGCAATGGTAGGAATGAGTTCAAGTCTTAATCTATCCTCTTTTTTTCCTGTGGCTAAATGGAGAGCCGAACGAACTTTAAATAAAAAATCTAAAGCGATACGAAACTCTTTATACTCTTTATCTGATATAATTGAGCTATCTAAATCTTTAATTCTTGGTACATTATAGAGTATATTTCCTATCCAATAGACCAAGTTTGCATTTCTAAATCCTCCTACTCCCTCTTTTAGATTGGGTTCCATTGTTAAAGGATATTTCTCATGAAGTGTTCTCATCTCTTCAATCTTTTCTGAAATAAATTGCTTTTGGTTATCTTTACGAATTCGATAGAGTTCATTTTGTGTCTGATGCCAAAGTTGTGTTGAACCCTCTAGAAAACGTGACTCAATCATTGCTGTTTTAATGGTTATATCGGTTTGAGAAACTTTAAAAATTTCACTCACTTCATGTACCCTATGACCAAGCTTTAACCCTGTATCCCATAAAATATAGAGAATTTTCTCTATCATCTCTTTGGTGTTATAACCAGGGACTTCTTTATATACAATCATTAAATCTATATCAGAATAGACACAGAGTTCTTCTCTTCCATATGAACCAAGGGCAAGTAGTGTAATTGGTAGGGTACTTTTCATAGGCATATAGGTACCAAACATAGAACGCATGGCTACTTTATATACCATCTCTATTAATGTATCTATTTTTCGGGTATGCTTTAATAAAAAGTCTTTACCATTACATTTAGAGAAACTCTCCTCTAATGTTTTAAAGTAGATTTTTATATCTTTTTTCAAGAGTTTTGCTATCTCAAAATCAGGTGCATCTTCATAAAGTAGAGTCTCTATCTGTATCTTTATATCTTTCATTATAACCACTCCTAATATATTGCTGTTATAATACCAAAAAAGTAAAAGAAGAGGATAAAATGAGTTTAATTGAGAAAGTAAAGAGACGAGAAAGGTTAACTCAGGAGGAGGGTGAAGCACTCTATAGACTAGACCTATTTACTTTGGGAGAGTTGGCTGATGAGATTCGTACTGAGAAGTTTGGAAAAAAGTCTTACTTTAATATTAACCGTCATATTAATCCAACCAATGTTTGTGCTGATATTTGTAAGTTCTGTGCCTATAGTGCCAGTAGAAAAAATCCAAATCAATATACGATGAGTCATGAAGAGATTTTAGAGATAGCTAAAGAGTCTATTGCCAACGGTGCAAAAGAGCTTCATATTGTTTCTGCTCACAATCCCAGTGATGGTGTAGAGTGGTATATGGGTGCGTTTAGAAAGATTAGAGAGAAGTTTCCAACGGTACATATAAAGGCAATGACTTCTGCTGAAGTCGATTTTTTACATCGTGAGTATGGATTGAGTTATGATGAGGTTTTAGACCTTATGATAGAGAGTGGAGTAGACTCTATGCCAGGTGGTGGAGCAGAGATTTTTGATGAGAAGGTTCGTGAATATCTCTGTAAAGGAAAAGTAACCTCTGACCAGTGGTTAGAGATTCATGAAAAATGGCATAACCGAGGAAAGCAGAGCAATGCAACAATGCTTTTTGGTCATGTAGAGAGCAGAGCCAATCGAATAGACCACATGATAAGATTAAGAGATTTACAAGATAAAACAGGAGGCTTTAATGCTTTTATTCCTTTGGTTTATCAAAAAGAGAATAATTTTTTAAATGTTAAAAATTATCCAACTGGTCAAGAGATTTTGAAAACATATGCTATTTCAAGAATCATATTAGACAATATTCCAAATATTAAAGCTTACTGGGCAACCTCTACTATTAATTTGGCACTTATTGCTCAAGAGTTTGGTGCAAATGATCTTGATGGAACAATAGAAAAAGAGGCAATTCAATCGGCTGCAGGAGCTTCTAGTGCCAATGGAATGGAGTTAACTGATTTTATCTCTATGATTAAAAACTCAGGTTTTACACCTGTTGAGAGAGATAGTCTTTATAATGAGTTAAAAGTTTATAATACTTAGAGAGCTATTTTTAACTATATGTTATAATTCATTAAAAAAATGGGAGTCTCCAGATGAGGTTACTTATAGGATTACTGGTTTCATTAACTTTTATTTTGCTGAGTTATCTATTCTTAGAATATGATTTAAAAGGTTACATGGGAGGGGCTTTTGGTCTGCTGTTTGGTGGGTTTATCTACTATAGTGATGCAACTACATCAGCCTCTGAAGCGATTGATTATACTGAACCAACCATTGGGGTTAATGATATTTTACTTGATGTTGTTCGTACTTTGTCCTTGGTTTTTATTTTTGGTTTCTTAAGTAGTCAACTTTTAACAATTCTTTTAGCAGGAGTAGTTAATATTTATCTTATTGAATGCGTTGTTCTGTTTGGTTTTTTTGCCTATATCTCATTTTGGGAGTTGAAATATAGTGTTAAAAATGTTATGAAAGCGATGTTTATGCTAGATAGCCCTAAAAAATATGTTTAAAGTCTATTATCCATATAGTGAATTTAGAGAAGATCTAAAAACACTGACAAAAAAAATAGATCGAAATTTTGATGTTATTTTACCCATCTCTAGAGGTGGGTTAAGTATGGGGCAGATGTTGGGTGAATATTATGATATTCGTGAAGTTTATGCCATCAATACTATTGGCTATAATGATACAAAAAAGTTAAAGGAAGTGAGGGTTTTTAATATCCCTAATCTTCAGATGAGCAAACGGGTACTGATTGTTGATGATATTGTAGATAGTGGAGATACGTTGATTGAGGTTCTAAAAATTTTAGAAGAGAAATATCCTACAATTGAATTTTTTACAGCTTCTATTTTTTATAAACCTACAGCTTCTATAGAACCAACATGGTGGGTTAAAGAGGCTAAATTTTGGATAGAGTTTTTTTGGTCAGAAGATTTAAAGAGTTAAAACTCTTCTATCTCGTTTAGATACTCTAAAAAATCTTCGGCAGTGTAGTAACCTCTCATGTTGTCTATCATCTCTTTTTTAGGAGTCATAAAGAAGAGTATCGGTACATGTTTAAATGGTGGAAGTTGTTCTCTTTGGCTAGGAGTCTCTCTGTCTGCTTGAACTAAAATATAGTTCTCTAACCGTTTTGCAACAGTTTTATTAGAGAGTGTGCGTTGTTTCATCTTCTTACACCATCCACAACCCACCGATACTGCCATAATCATAACGTTTTTATTCTCCTCTTTTGCCAACTTAAATGCTGTTGACAAATCTTTTACCCATGGAATACCATATTCATCCAATGCTCTATTTTGTTCTGTTAGTTGGGGTTTCTCTTCGTTTGAACATGCTGTAAATATGAGAATTGTAGCGATTATAACTCCTGCTTTTAACCATATACTTTTCATCTTTACTCCTTTGAATTATTCTTTTTCTTAATATATTTTATAAGATTTTTTGATAAATTATCTTAAAAAACTCTAAAGAAGAGTTAATTTATCCCAATTTTTTTAAAAGTTAACAAGTTCTAATTTGCTATACTTCCCATAATTATATAGAGTAGGAGAATACAATATGATTTTAATGATAGACAACTATGATAGTTTTACCTATAATGTGGTTCAGTACTGTTTGGAACTTGGTGCCAATTTAAAGGTTATTCGTAACGATGAATTAACCGTAGAAGAGATAAAAGAGCTTCATCCTGAAAAAATTATTATCTCTCCTGGTCCTGCTACTCCAAATGAGGCAGGGGTAACGCTAGAACTTATTAAAGAGTTTGCAGATAAAATACCTATTTTTGGAATCTGTTTGGGTCATCAGAGTATTGCACAGGCATTTGGAGGAGAGGTAATTCGGGCTAAAAATATGATGCACGGAAAGACTTCGCAAGTAGAGATAGATAGGGAAACTGTTATTTTTAAAGGTCTACCATCAGAGTTTAGAGCCACAAGGTACCACTCTTTAACTGTAAATCAAGAGAATCTACCCGTAGATATTGTTCCAACCTCTTATAGTAAAGATGATCATGAAATTATGTCTTTAGAGATTAAAGATAAAAATATTTATGGTGTTCAGTTTCATCCTGAATCAATTATGAGTGAACATGGATATGAGATGTTGGATAATTTTTTAAAACTTTAAAGTACTGTTATGAGCCGTTTATCTTTTTATCTATTTGTACCATTCTATTTAATGGCTCTACTTTATTTAGCAAACAGTTTACCTATTGGTTCTCATGAAGCAACCATATTTTATTCAAGTAGAGATATCTTATATGGTTTAACTCATCTTTTTGAAGGGGTATTCTCTACAAGTCTAGATTTCCGTTTGCCTTTTCTGCTGTTTGGTTTTTTAAATATCTTTCTCTTTTTAAAAATGAGTGAACACTATTTCGATAATAGAGAAGAGAGTTATCTTGCTACAACAATTTTTGCACTACTTCCTGGAATCATCACCTCTGTTGTTTTGGTAAATATTGCTGTTATTGTTATTAGTTTTGTACTTTTCTTTTTAATCTTCTATGAGAAAAAAGCTTATTTTGGACAAGCTGTATCTATAGTAGCTTTACTTTTGGTTCATGATGCTTCTATTATCTTTTTTATTTCTTTGGTAATTTTTTCTGCATTTAAACGAGATAAACCACTTTTTATTATTTCAATACTCTGTACGGCGATTAGTTTAATCTATTTTAATGGTTTAGAGATAGGAGGAAAACCAACAGGAGAATTTTTAGAGCTTTTTGGTCTCTATATGGCTCTTTTTTCTCCTTTAATCTTTTTCTATTTTTTCTATGCACTCTATAGAATTTGGTTGAGAGAGCAAAAAGATATATTATGGTATATCTCTTTTATTGCATTTGTGGTCTCTATTTTACTCTCTTTACGACAACAGGTAGATATGACCAATTTTGCTCCTTATGTTATTGTATCGGTTGTTTTAATGTTGGTTACTTATCATCGAACACTTTATGTTCGTTTGCCTCAATTTCAAAAATTTTATCGTATAGGATTCTATATTGTCTTTGGTTCACTTGTTCTTAGTGCGATGGTGATTATTTTTCATAAGCTTTTCTTCTCTATGATTGATGATAAATCAAAACATTTTGCTTACACATTTTATGAACCTTATTGGCAGGTTTTGGAACTCAAAGAGATAGGGCAAAATTGTTACACTGTAAAGAACCAAAAAGTACAATATCAGTTAAAATATTACGGGATAGAGAAGTGTGAAGATTCTGATGTTCCTAAAATACACAGATAAGCAAAAGTTCTAAGGACAATAAGTAACAACTGTATAAAATCAATACTCCTAATGTTAAACTAACATCAACATAAAAACTATAAGGAGAACTCGATGGCTCAAA